>Ga0207707_10000378_pt1 | contig 46582 bp, 42 predicted proteins | sample KBSC83BmetaG_FD_184336 | JGI IMG/M metagenome (GOLD analysis project Ga0207707, IMG submission 184336) | Corn rhizosphere microbial communities from Kellogg Biological Station, Michigan, USA - KBS C8-3B metaG (SPAdes) (version 2) | ecosystem: Host-associated > Plants > Roots > Rhizosphere ... | reverse complement strand
CGGTTGAGCTCGGTCAACGAAGCCTCCGTGCCCAGCAGTCCTGCGAGCCGCGCGGATTCCGCATCATCGCTGCCCTCCGCAAGCGTCAACTGCCGCGTTACCAGCTCGAGGATGTTGATGGCGACGCGCAGCTTGAACGCATTGTGGCCCGAGATGCCGGGCGCGATGTCGTTGCGCAGGAAATCCGCAACAGCCCTGGTCAGTTCGATCGGTGTCGGTTCGTCCTGCATTCTAACCTCCTCTCGGAGCCAGCAACCTGAGCAAATCGATTTCGGTTTCCGATGCACGGCGGCCGATCATGGCGCGCTCCATCGAATGATCGGGACCGAGGCGGAAGCGCTGCATCATGCCGCAGCACATCACGCCCCAGCGCAGCGTGCCCATCACTTCCCAGAATTTCACGCGCGCGGGATCGACCTTGCGGCCCCCCTCCCCATAGCCCGCGAACAATTCCTCGCGCGAGCCAAAGCCGCCGACGGGCTTGTCGATCTCGCCGAACCGCCAGGAGTTGACGCAAATCCACCCCAGGTCCTCCATGGGGTCGCCGAAATGCGCAAGCTCCCAGTCCAGCACCGCGCGCACGCCGTCGGGCCCGATGATGAGATTGCCGTGGCGGAAATCGCCATGCACCAGCGTCACCTCTTTGGAGGGGCCGGGATCGTGGTCGGCGAGCCACCGCAGCGCGAGCTCGAATACTGGCCGCGGCCAGTTGAAGCTGCGATATTCGCGGCCCATTTCGGCGATCTCCTTGGTCGCCGACATCTCGCGCAAGCCCGGCAGTTGGTCGCGCGGCAGGCTGTGAATGCCGGCCGAAACTTTTCCAAGCTGACGCGCCAGCAGCGGCCGCGCCTTGGCAAACTGCTCGTCGCGCAAGATCTTGCGTGCAATGGTCTCGCCCTCGATGCGCTGCATGATGAAGCCGGTGCCGAGATCGTCCTCCGGCTTCAGCACATGCATCACCTTCGGCGACGGCAGACCGGCGTCATGCGCGAGCTGCATCAGCCGCGCTTCGGCATCGAGCCCAGCCGCACGGGTCGGCGCGGCACCATAGCCTTGCGGCGAGCGGCGCAGGATCGCGCCATGCTTGCCGCCGGCATGGAGGATGTCGAACGACCAGGTTTCCTGGCTGGCGCCGCCGGAGAGCTTTGCCGCCGCCGTGACGCCGGTCGCGCCAGGATACCAGCCGATAACGCAGCGCGTGAGTTCTTCTTCGATCATTTGCCTTTGAATTTCGCCGGCCGCTTCTCCAGGAATGCGGTGACGCCTTCCTTGAAATCGTGGGTCGAGCCGGCGATGCGCTGCGACTTGAATTCGAGGTTGAGCTGATCCTCGAAGGAGTTTTCCGGGCTGTCCCAGTAAAGCTGGCGGATCAGCGACAGCGCGACCGTAGGGCCGTTGGCGAGTTCATGCGCGAGCTTCATCGCTTCCTTCATCAGGTCCGCATCGTCATAAACCCGGTTGATGAGCCCCCATTCCAGCGCCTTCTCGGCCGGCAGGCGGTCGCCCATCAGCGACAGTTCGATCGAGCGCGCCTTGCCGACGAGGCGCGGCAACAGCCAGGTCGAGCCGCAATCCGGCACGAGGCCGATACGCCGGAAGGCTTGCAGGAAATAGGCCGAGCGAGCGGCGAGGATCATGTCGCCGAGCAGCGCGAAGCTCATGCCGGCGCCGGCGGCCGGACCATTCACGGCGGTGACTAGCGGACAATGCAGGTTGCGCACGCGCCGCAGGAACGGGTGGAAGCCGGTTTCCAGCGCCGCTCCCGCATTGCTGCGGCCCGGCTTCTGCTGCTGGCCCCGGCCCTGCAGGTTGGCACCGGTGCAGAAGGCTCGGCCCGCGCCGGTCAGCACCACGCAGCGCACCTCGTCCTTCTTGTCCTCGATCGCATCGAGCGCCTCGGAAAGCCCGCCAAGCATGTCCATGGAGACCGCGTTCATGACCTCCTGGTGGTCGAGCCTCAAAATGGCGACGGGGCCGTCGAGTTCGAGCGTGCAGTGCTTGAATTGCATCGTTTCCTCTCTTGGTGCGGCCGACGTTGTCCGTGCCGCGGTAAATCGGCTAAGCGTTGGCCACATATTTGATTTTTAGGGCCTGCTTGTCCATGCTCGGAAGCAGCATCCGACGTGCCTCAATCAAACATGGAAACGCCTCATGAGCATTTTCGACCTTTCCGGCCGCGTGGCGGTCATCACCGGTGGTAACGGGGGTATTGGCCTCGGAATAGCCCAGGCACTTGCGTTGAGTGGCTGCAACGTCTCGATCTGGGGCCGCAACACCGAGAAGAACAAGACCGCTGCCGCGACCATGGCCAAGGGCCCCGGCAAGGTCGATACCCGTGTCTGCGACGTTGCCGATCCCGCTTCCGTGAAGGACACGATGAAGGCCGTCCTCGACACCTTCGGACGGGTCGATGGCTGCTTCGCCAATGCCGGCATCGGCGGGGGCGGACGCAAGCCGTTCATCGAGCGCAGCGAGGAAGAGTGGCGCAAGATGTTCGCGACCAATCTTGACGGCGTCTTCCACGTGTTCCAAGCCGCCGCCCGCCACATGACCGAGCGAGCGCAAGGCGGCGACGCCTTCGGGCGGCTGGTCGCGACCTCGAGCCTCGCCTCGCTGTTCGGCACCGCGCGCAACGAGCACTACGCCGGCACCAAGGCCGCCATCAACGCGCTGTGCCGCGCGCTGGCGGTGGAGCTCGCGCGTTACGGCGTGACCGCGAACGCGATCCTGCCGGGCTGGATCCGCAGCGACATGACCGCACGGGCGCTGGCGGACGACAAGTTCGTCAGTGCAGTGATGCCCCGCATTCCCGTGCGCCGTTTCGGCGAACCCTCGGATTTCGGCGGCATCGCCGTCTATCTCATGAGCAAGGCGTCGTCCTATCACACCGCGGACTGTTTTGTGATCGACGGCGGCTACACGGCCTTCTGATCCGGTCGCTAACCCCGATGTCATCGCCCGCGAAAGCAGGCGATCCAGTCCGCCGCTCCCGCGGCCGCCGTGATGTCGATCACATAGACACCACGCCGCCCCTGTCATGCTCCGTCGGCGTCGATGGAGAATGATATGAAAAGGATTTTTGCTTTAGGACTTTTGCAGATTCTCGTCTTCGGCCTGCTCGGCGCGTCGATCTGGACCGGCGCAGGGCTCGCGCTATTCGCGTTCGAGTTCTGGCACTCGGATTTTACGCTCGACTCGCTGGGGGAGATGGTCGGCCTGTTCGCCAGCGTGATCCCTTACGCGATGGTCTATGCCTGCGCCATCGCCGTTTTCGATCTCGCGCTTTCATTGCTGAAGATGCCGTACCGGATGCTGTCCTGCGCACTGGTCGGCGCCTGCTCGATGGCCTGGATGTTCGCAGATCTCGCCGAGCCGACGAAGCTGGTGAGCGTGGGTCTGCTCGGCGCGCTGCCGGCGGCGCTGTGCTCCTGGCTTTGCAAGGAGATCGCCGACCGAAAGCTCGCGGACGACTTGCCGTCGCCCCCGCAGGCGAGCGCAGCTTCGCCGGGATAGTCCAGCCTGGTACCCGCCCCCGGCAAGAGGCCGACTGACTTGTCTTGTCCGGGCAAGTCAGTCGCTTCTGCGCAACCGGTCCATTAAGAGGGCGTCAAAGCACCGCACGGCCGATGTGATCCAACGCACAGAATTAACCCGCCATTAGCCGACAATGGCAGCCGACGGGAACGGGGCAATTTGCTCCATATTCTCCTTTGCGGAGGGTGATGCCATGACCGGGATCGAATATCTCTTGGACCAGGTGATGCGCGCCGAGCGCCTCACCAAGCATGCGCTGGACATCCTCACAGTCAACCGGCTGGCGAGCTTCGCCGCCGAATGCCGCCAGGAGCCGAAGGGCCTGCAGGCCGCAGAGACGACGCCGGACTCCGTAGGGCTACCGGAATCCCGAAATGACCTTTGCGTTCACGGAGAAGACCGGTAAAATCGTCCGTGATTCTTCGCAAAGGCGGCATGCGGCGGGAAATGGCGAAGTCATCCAAGCTCGTGGCGGAAAAACGCGGCCGGGTCCTGCTGGTCAGGCGGAGGCGTGACGGTCTCTGGATGTTCCCGGGCGGCCGCAGGCGCCAGAAAGAGGACGAGAAGGACTGCCTCAAGCGCGAGATCGGCGAAGAGCTGCCGAGGTTGAAGCTCGGGCGGCTGCGCCTCTGGAAAGAGGTCAAGTCCAGGAACCGCCACTCCGGCCGCCGCATGAGCGACGCCATCTTCATCACCAAGAAGGCCTCCGGCCAGCTCGCCATCGGCGACAAGAACGAGATCGACCGCGCCACCTGGCGCAAGCCGCGCGGCGTGCGGCTGACCCCGACCTCCCGTTACATCAGGGACAAGCTGTTCCCGAAGCGGTGAGGCGCCCTATCGCGCGACCGGATCGGTGACGGGCCCGGCGATCGCCGCGGGCTCGCTCGCCGTATGCCGATAGGCATCGAGCTGACCGGCCGCATCCAGCACGGGATAGGCGACCGAGCAAATGTGCGAGTGGATGCGCTTGAGGTCGCGCAGCACGTCGAGATGCAGCGATGTGGTCTCGAGACTCTCCGGCCGCCCCTCCCGCAGCCGCTCCAGGTGGCGCTCGGTCGCGGCAAGCTCGGCATTGCGCAAGGCCGCCTTCTCAGCCAGGAGCTTGTGCGCCTCGCCGACCTCACCCGACATGAACACGCCGAACGCCATCCGGAGCGAATCCATGATGCGCCGGTGGAACGCCGACAGCTCCTCGGCGCCCTCGGGCGAGAACTGGAAGCGGCGCTTGATCTTCTTGGTCGCCAGCTCGCTCAGATTCTTGTCGACGATATCGCCGATATGCTCGAGGTTGATGGCAAAGGAGATGATCTCCATCGCCCGCTTGCCCTCGCGATCGTCGAGGCTGCCGCGGGTCAGCTTGGTCACATAGAGCTTGATGGCCTCGTCGAGCCCGTCGACCGCATTGTCCATCCGCGAGACCTGATCGACCTGCGCGCGGTCGTTGGTCATCATCGCAGCCATCACCTTGCGCAACATGGTTTCCACCATGTCGCCCATGCGCAGCGTCTCGCGCGCGGCATCGGCGAGCGCAAGCGAGGGCGTCTCCAGCGCGCTCTCGTCGAGATAGCGTGCCCGCGCCGGGTCGGCCTCCTGCACGCGATCCGGCAGGAGCCAGGTCAACAGCCGCGAAAGCGCATCCAGCACGCCGATGAAGAGGATGGCCGTCCCGACATTGAAGGCGATGTGGAACCAGGCCGTGAGCTTGGCAAGGTCGGGCTGCAAGGGCTGCATATGTTCCGCGATCGGACGCAGGAACGGCAGCACCAGCGCGATGCCGACGATGCGGTTGATCAGGTTGCCGAGCGGCAGCCGGTAGCTCGCCGGGTTATCGCGCTTGGCGCCCTCGAACACCGGGTTGATGGCGCTGCCGAGATTGGCGCCGAGCACCAGCGCCAGCGCCGCTGCGGGCGTGATGAAATGCGCATAGGCCAGCGACATGATCAGGAGCACGCTGGCGACGCTGGAATGCGCGGCCCAGGTCACGACCGCGCCAATCAGGATGCAGAGCACGGGATCGCCGGTGATGGCGTTCATCAGCACGCGGACGCTTGGGGCGTTCTCCGCGGGTGCTAGCGTGTCGAGCAGGATGTGCAGCGACAGCAGCATCAAGCCGAGACCGATGGAGACGCGGCCGAGATCCTTGATGCGCGAGCGCGGACCGTTACGGAAGGCCAGCAGGCCGATGATGAAGAGCACCGGCGCCACTTCCGTGATGTTGAACGACAGCACCTGCACGATCAGCGTGGTACCGACATTGGCGCCGAGCATGACGGCAAGCGCTGGCACCAGCGCGACCAGGCCTTCGGCGGCGAACGAGCTCGTGATCAGTGCGGTCGCCGTGCTGCTCTGCAACAGCGCAGTGAGGCCGAGTCCGGCCGCAAACGCCGAGAAGCGGTCGTTCAGCGCCTTCGACAACAGCCGCCGCAGGTCGGGCCCGAACGAGCGCAGGATGCCGCTGTGGACCATGTGCAGGCCCCACAGCAGCAGCGCCACGCCGCCCATCAGGTCCAGGAGAACCATGCTTCCCATCTCTCCGACTCCGGATCAAAGGGTACAAGCTAATGCCAAGTGACGTCAGATCAACCGTTTTGTTGGCTGCAAGGAAGCGATAACGCGCGACAAGCCGGTGCGTTTCCCCCTCTTTATCGCCGGCCCGGGGCAGACTAGGGTTGACGCCAACGCCCCCGTCACAAGTGGAAATCAGAAATGGAATACGCCCCGGCCGATCTCAACCAGCGCGATCGCTACAAGGTGCTGACGTCGTTCGTCCTGCCGCGCCCGATCGCCTGGGTGACCTCGGTGGGCCCGGCCGGGGTGGTCAATGCCGCGCCATTCTCCTTCTTCAACGTCTTCTGCGAGGACCCGCCGCTCTGCATGTTCGCCGTCAGCAAGCGGCCGGACGGGCGGATGAAGGACACGCTTACCAATATCCAGCGCACCGGCGAGTTCGTGGTCAACATCCCCGACGAGCCCCTGGCGCGCGCGATGCACGAGACCAGCGGCGACTTTCCGCCCGATATCGGCGAGCCGAATTATCTCGGATTGAAGCTCGCGCCCTCCTCCAGGGTGGCGACGCCGCGGCTCGCCGACACGCCCTGGGCGATGGAGTGCAAGACCTGGAAGGAGATCGACGTCAACGGCGACCGCGTGCTCATCATGGGCGAGGGCATCAATTTCTACATCCGCGACGAGCTTTGGGACCGTGATGCCATGCGCGTGCACATGGACCGCTACCACCCGATGGGCCGCATGTTCGCCGACCGCTATTGCCGCACCGACGACCGCGTGATCTTTCCAGCGGCGGAAGGCGCGCGGTAGCGGCGGTGAGGTCGTAGCCATTCATTGTCATTCCGGGGCTCGCGAAGCGAGGGCCCGGAATCCATAACCACCGGCTGGGCTTATGAATTCCGGGCCTGCGCGCTTGCGCAGGCATCCCGGAATGACGACCGAAGGATCGACGCGCGCTAAGCCATCGCCGGCCGGTGCGCGCGGAGGAAAGAGCGGATCTGGCGCACGGCGAGCGGCACCCGCTCCTTCGGTTCCTTCCACGGAAACAGGCTGACTTCGGCATTCGGCGCCAGCATTGCGCTCTCCATGGCGGCCGCGTAAGGGTGTGCCGGGATATCGTCGGGCAGGATCAGCACCGGCGTCTGGCACTGGCGGACGAAGTCGCGCGTTACCGTGAACACGAAATCGGGATCGGTACGGTACATCCGGGTCAGGAATTTCTCGGCCATCTCCATCGTGATGTCGGGCCGGCGTTCGACAAGCTGCGGCGCCCAACCCTTCATGTTGTTGTCGTAAAACAGGTCGCGCATTTCGGGACGCGAGCCCGAGGGCATCGCGAGCACGGCGGCGACGACCCGGTCCGGCGCGCGCTTGATCAGATTCCAGATCAGGGGACCGCCGATGCAGAAGCCGAGCACCATGAAGCGGTCGAAGCCGAGGTGATCCATCAGCGCGAGCTGATCGTCGGTATGGGAATCCCAGGGCCGCTCGATCTCGAGCGGGCCGGAGGACTGGCCGGGCGGAGCATTGCGCAAGTCGAAGGCGATGCAGCGGTACTCGTTGCCAAACTCCTTCATGGCGTTGAAGGGCGGATAATCGCCGGTGATACGCGAGATGTTCGAATTCAAGCCGCCACCCGCGATCAGCAAGAGCGGAAAGCCGGAGCCGGCTTCCTCGTAATGGATGCGAACGTTACCCTTTTCGAAAAAGCCCATGGCGGTGTCCCCCTCCCCGCATATCACGCCTTGACCGGATCTCCGATCTTGTCCTGCGTCTGGGTGTCGAAATCGCCGGCGTCGTGGCGCTCGTGGAGCTGGCTTGCGGGATCGCCGGAGATGCGGTTGACCATGCGGCCGCGCTTCACGGCCGGGCGCCTGGCGATCTGGTCGGTCCAGCGCTGCACGTTCTTGTAGTCCTGCACGGAAAGGAATTCGCCCGCGCCGTAGACCAGACCCTTGGCCAGCGCGCCGTACCACGGCCAGGTCGCCATGTCGGCGATCGTGTAGTCGGAGCCGGCGAGATATTCGTTGTCGGCGAGCCGACGGTCGAGCACGTCGAGCTGTCGCTTCACCTCCATGGCATAGCGATCGATGGCATATTCGATCTTGGTCGGCGCATAGGCATAGAAGTGACCAAAACCGCCGCCGAGGAACGGCGCGCTGCCCATCTGCCAGAACAGCCACGACAGGCATTCGGCCCTTGCCTGCCCGCCATCAGGCAGGAACGCGCCGAACTTCTCGGCCAGATGCACCAGGATCGCGCCCGACTCGAACAGCCGGATCGGCTTCGGTCCGCTGCGGTCCATCAGCGCCGGGATCTTTGAATTGGGATTGACCGCGACAAAGCCGCTGCCGAACTGGTTGCCGTCGATCTTGATCAGCCAGGCGTCGTATTCCGCGCCCTTGTGACCGGCCGCCAGCAGCTCCTCGAACATGACCGTGACCTTGACGCCATTGGGCGTGGCCAGCGAGTAGAGCTGGAACGGGTGCTTGCCGACCGGCAGTTCCTTCTCATGGGTGGCACCGGCAATGGGGCGGTTGATACTGGCAAATCGGCCCCCGCTCTCCTTGTTCCAGGTCCAGACTTTGGGGGGCTCATAGGCGGCAGGGTCAGTGACGGGGGCATCGGTCATTGGTCTGGGCTCCTGAGGAAGTCCGTCATTCCGGGATGGCGCCAAGCGCCGGACCCGGAATCTCGAGATTCCGGGTTCGATGCTCCGCATCGCCCCGGAATGACGGTCGTTAGCATGTAAGGGCGCAGCTTGTCATTGCGAGGAACGCAAGCGACGCAGCAATCCAGCTCTGCATTGCGGCTCTGGATTGCTTCCGCAATGACAGCGCCTGGAGCAAGATATCTCTTCCTCGAATCGTCGTCCCGTTCTGGCCTTCTGTTTCGATCTCGTTGACATGGGCCACCCATTTCTCTTCCGCCGCGGGCTCGGCCTCCATGGCCTCGAAGCCGAGGTCACGCATATAGCAAATGCAACCGGTGATCCGGTCGACATGCTGCTGGATCGAGACGATCAGGCATGCCAAGCCGCGCCGGAAGCAGGCCTTTTCCATAGCGTCTGCACGCAAGTCATGGAGGTCACGAAAGCGGCTTGGCTGCGGGCACCGCGATGGGCTAGCGTCGAATGAGGTCTTGCCGTTTCAAACAAGATCACAAAAGCCGCCGCAGGGAGTGACACCGATGAAATCGCCGATCTGCGACATGCTGGGCATCGAGTTTCCCCTGCTCGCCTTCAGCCATTGCCGCGACGTGGTGGCCGCGGTCAGCTGCGCCGGCGGCTTCGGCGTATTGGGCGCGACCGCGCATTCGCCGGAGACGCTGGAGCGGGAGCTGAAATGGATCGACGATCACGCCGACGGCAAACCCTATGGCGTCGACGTGCTGATCCCGGAAAACATCTCGACCGCGGGCGAGAAGAACGTCACCTGGAAGAGCCTGGAAGCACGTATCTCGCCGCAGCACCGCGACTTCACCCGCAATCTCCTGAAGAAATACGACATCGAGCTTGCGACCACCAGCGTCGCCGACAACCAGCCGCAGCCCTTCGATGCCGAGACCGCGATGGATCTGCTCGAGGTATCCTTCCGCCATCCGATCAGGCTGATCGCCAACGCGCTCGGCGTCCCGCCGAAGGCCATGATCGATCAAGGCAAGAAGCATGGCGTGCCGGTCGCGGCGCTGGTCGGCGCCAGGGAGCACGCGCTGCGGCAGGTCGCGGCGGGCGTCGACATCCTCGTGGTGCAGGGCACCGAGGCCGGCGGCCATTGCGGCGAGGTCTCGACCATGGTGCTGGTGCCCGAGGTGATCAAGGCGATCAAACCGATCCGCGACGTGCCGGTGCTGGCCGCTGGCGGCATCATGACGGGGCGGCAGATGGCGGCCTGCATGGCGATGGGCGCGGCCGGGGCCTGGACCGGCTCGGTGTGGCTTGCGACGGTCGAGTCCGAGACATCGGAGATCTTCCGCGAGAAGATGATCGCGGCTTCCTCGCGCGACGCGGTGCGTTCCAGGGGCCGCACCGGAAAGCCGGCGCGGCAGTTGCGCTCGGTCTGGACCGATGCCTGGGACCGCGGTCCGGACAGTCCCGGCGCGCTGCCGATGCCGCTGCAGAGCATCATCAGCCGCGACGCCTTCAATTCCATCGACCGCTCGGCCGCGGCCGGCAACGCCAAGGCACGCGATCTCGTGAGCTATTTCGTCGGCCAGGGCGTCGGCCTGATCGACAGCGTGAAGTCTGCCGGCGCGGTGGTGCAGGAATTCAAGGAAGATTTCATCGAGGCGATCGAGCACATGAATGCGCTGGTCGAGGAGTAATCCCCTCCTCCGTCATTGCGAGGAGCGAAGCGACGAAGCAATCCATCCATCCGTTGTGCTGCGACATGGATTGCTTCGCGGAGCCTGTCATCGGGCGCGCGTTCGCGCGACCCGTTGGCTCGCAATGACGGCGGAATAGATGTCTGAAAGCGAACAAGAAGAAATGGCAAACGGCAAATCCCCCATCCCCGAAGACCGCATCCCCGTCATCGTCGGCGTCGGCGAGATCGTCGACCGGCCGAAGGAAATCACCGAAGGCCTTGAGCCGTTGACCTTGCTGGAACAGGCGCTGCGGCGTGCCGAAGCCGACTCTGGCGCCAAATTTCTGCATGAGCTCGGCTCGCTCGACGTGGTCAACTTCCTGAGCTGGCGCTACCGCGATCCCGAGAAGCAGCTTGCAAAACGCCTCGGTGTCGAGCCGGCGCATTGCTACTACGGCCCGGTCGGCGGCGAGAGTCCGATCCGCTATTTGCACGAGGCGGCCCAGCGCATCGCCCGCGGCGAGTGCCAGGTCGCGGCCGTCTGCGGCGCCGAGGCGCAGTCGACGGCAACCAAGGCCGAACGCGCGAAGATCACTCCGCCCTGGACGCCGTTTGCGCACGACGTGGAAGAGCCCAAGCGTGGCGCGGCGTTCCAGAAACCGCTCGCCGTGAAGCTCGGGGTATTCCGCCCGATCACGGTCTATCCGCTCTACGAGTCCGCAACGTCAGCCCATTGGGGCCAGACCCCGCGCGAGGCGCTCGCCGAATCCGGCGCGCTGTGGTCGACCTACGCCAGCGTCGCGTCGGAAAATCCCAATTCATGGCTGAAGAAGCGTTTCTCCTCCGACGACATCACGCGGCCTTCGCCCCAAAACCGGCTGATCGCGTGGCCCTACACCAAACTGATGGTCGCCAATCCCACCGTGAACATGGGCGGCGCGATTCTGCTGACGTCGCTCGCGAAGGCGCGCGCCGCAGGCGTGCCGGAAAACAAGCTGGTTTACCTGCTCGGTGGCGCGTCGGCGGAAGAGCCGCGCGACTATCTGATCCGCGATCAATTCCACGAGAGCCATCCGCAGAACGCGGTGCTGAAGGCGGTGATGGAGCTGACCGGCGGCGACGGCAGGAAGTTCGACGCGATCGAGCTCTATAGCTGCTTTCCCTGCGTGCCCAAGATGGCACGGCGCACGCTCGGCCTGGGGCCCGACGTGCAGCCGACGGTGACCGGCGGGCTCACCTTTTTTGGCGCGCCGCTCAACACCTACATGACGCATGCGGCCTGCGCGATGGTGCGAAAACTTCGCAACGGCGCCAGGCTCGGCCTGCTTTACGGCCAGGGCGGCTTCGTCACCAAGCATCACGGCCTCGTCGTGTCACGCGACGCGCCGCGCGAGGCAATGAAGCAGGAGACCTCCGTGCAGGCGGAAGCCGACCGCAACAAACGCGCGGTGCCCGAGTTCATCACCGAGGCCGGCGGCAAGGGCAAGGTCGAGGCCTTCACCGTGATCTACCGCAACAACGGCGAGGTCGAGCACGGCGTCGTCATGCTGCGCGACGAGGACGGACGGCGAACGCTCGGCCGCATTCCCGCGGGCGACGAGGCGACGCTCGCGCACCTGCGCGACATGGACCGCACCCCGGTCGGATCGCTTGGCCAGATCACGATGGCGGAAGACGGCGTGCCACAGTGGCGGGTTGGCTGAGAGACGTAGGGTGGGCGAAGCGAAGCGTGCCCACCATCCTCTACACGATCCGAGGATAGACGGTGGGCACGGCGCTGATGCGCCTTTGCCCACCCTACGATCTCCCTCGCAGGCGGGCGAGGTGACTGAAGAGGGACTACCCCTTCACGTCCTGCTTTTCGGAAACCTTGGCCGGCGCGGCCTTGTCGCCGGCGACGCGGACCTGGTCGCCGTCGGCGACGCCGTCCGGCGGCGTCAGGACGATGCGATCGTCCGGCGAAAGTCCGGAGGCAAGCTCGATGGTGCGGCCGAGGTCGCGCGCGATCGTCACCTGCTTGAACCGGATTTTGTCGTCGGGACCGACCGTCGCAACCCGCAGACCATTCTGGTTGAAGATCAGCGCGCTCGCGGGAATGCTCAGCGGCACGCCGTCGCGCTGCAGGCTCAGGCGCACATTGGCATAGCTGCCCGGCATCAGCTCGCTTTTGCTGTTGTCGAGCGCAAGCTGCATCCGCGTCGTGCCCGACGAGACATCGACGGCCTGCGCGGAAGCTTCCACCGTCGCCTCGAAGGTACGCGTCGGATATTCCGGCACCGTCATCACGGCCCTGGCGCCGATCCTGATCGACGGCACGTAATTCTGCGGCACGTTGACGTAGACGCGGAGCTTCGAGATGTCCGAGACCACGAACATCGCGGGGCCCGATCCGCCGCCGGCGTTGATCAGCGCGCCGACGTCGGTATCGCGCGCGGTGACGATGCCGTCGAACGGCACGGTGATCTTCTTGTAGCCCGCAAGCGCTTCCAGCCGCTCGACATTGGCTTGTCCCGCCTTGACCGCCATGTTCTTGTTGGAGAGGTCGGCGGTGCGCTCGTCGATCTCCTGCGCCGAGACGAAGTTCGACGCCACCAGCGTCTTGCGCCGGCTCAACGTCGCTTCCGACAGCTTGGCGCTCGCCTGCTGGCTCGCAAGGTCGGCGCGCGCCTGCAGCAGTTGCTGATCGAGGTCCGGCGCCTCGATCTCGGCGATCACCTGCCCTGCCTTGACGCGGGCGCCGATATCGGCGCTCCAGCTCTTCAGGTAACCCTGGACGCGGGCGAAGATCGGCGCGCGCTGGTAGGCTTCCAGCCGCCCCGGCAGGTCGATGGTGGGGTTGGTGACCTTGGCATCCGGCCTGGTCACGGCCACGGTCGGAACGGCCTGGTCGTCGGTCCATTCCCTGAGCTTCTCGCCCGATTGCTCGCGCGCCCGAATGCCCGTGATGACGACTACAACCAGCGCGATGCTTGCCAGCGCGCCGAAAATGCCCAGCTTCCGGCGCGAAACCGGGGAGCTTTGTTCAGTGGGCATGCGGCATCTCCGGTGAGGCGGCGGCTTTGGCACCTTGTTTCTTGTGTACCATACTGAAAACCACGGGAACAAACATTAACGTCGCAGTCGTTGCGAAGATGAGTCCGCCGATCACGGCGCGGCCGAGCGGCGCGTTCTGCTCGCCGCCCTCGCCCAGCCCCAACGCCATCGGCGTCATGCCGATGATCATGGCGAGCGCCGTCATCAGCACCGGGCGGAACCGGACGAAGCCGGCTTCGAGCGCGGCCATCACGGGGTCGCCGAGCTCCTCGTAGCGCTCGCGCGCGAAGCTGATGACCAGCACGCTGTTGGCGGTGGCAACCCCCATGCACATGATCGCGCCGGTCAGCGCCGGAACCGACAGCGTGGTCTTGGTCGTGAACAGCATCCAGACGATGCCGGCGAGCGCGGCCGGCAGCGCCGTGACGATCACGAACGGGTCAGACCAGGACTGGAAGTTCACGACGATCAAAAGGTAGATCAGCACCGCCGCAGCGAGCAGTCCGAACAACAGACCGGAGAAGGCCGAGTTCATGGTCTGGACCTGGCCGAGCAGCACCACGCTGGAGCCCTTCGGCACATCTTTCGCGGTGTCGACGAGCAGCGTTCTTATGTCGTCGGCGACAGCGCCGAGGTCGCGTCCCTGCGGGGTTGCGAAAATCTGCACCATGGTCTGGATGTCGTATTGCGAGACCACGGCGCTCGAGTTCGTTCGCTTGACATCGGCGATGCCGCCGAGGATCGGCGATTGCGAATTGCCGGTCGCGGTAATCGGTAGCGCCTGCAGCGCGCTTAGGGAATCGATCGAATATTGCGGCGTCTGCATCACGATCGAATAGGACACGCCGTTATCGGGATTGAGGAAGTAAGTGGGCGCGACCTGCGAGCTGCCCGCGAGATTGACGACAAGGCTGTTGGTGACGTCGCGTTCGGTAAGACCCACATATTGCGCGCGGGTGCGGTCGACGTCGATGTTAAAGGTCGGCGCGCTCGGCGATTGCTGGATGCGGGCGTCCGCAATGCCGGGAATGCGGCGGATGCGGCTCAAAAGCTTGTTGGCATAGGCGAAGTTCGCGCCAATGCTGGCGCCGCGCACCTGCAGGTCGATCGGCGCCGGGGCGCCGAAATTCAGGATCTGGCTGACGATGTCGGCCGGCAGGAACGCGAAGTTCATGCCGGGAAACAGCCGCGGCAATTGCTCGCGCAGCGCCTGGACATGCTCGGCGGTCGGACGATGGTCCTCCTTCAGCTTGATCTGGATGTCGCCGTCCTGCGGGCCAATCACGCCCGTATTGTTGTAAGTCATGTTGATGCCGGAAATCGGCATGCCGATATTGTCGGTGACCGTCTCCATCTCTTCCGGCGGGATGATCTTGCGGATCGCCTTCTGCACCTCGGCGAGCTGGCCGGCGGTCTCCTCGACGCGGGTGCCGACCTGGGTGCGGACATGCATCAGGATGTTGCCGGCATCGACGGCGGGGAAGAAGTTACGTCCCAGGAACGGCACCAGCAGGAAGGAAACCGCGACGAAGCCGAGAAAGCCGATCACGAAGGTCGGCCGGTGCGCCAGCGCCAGCGACAGCAGGCCTCGATAACCCTGGCGCATCCGCTCGAACCTCGCCTCGAAACCACGCTGGAACTTGACCAGCGGATTGCGTGTCGGCGGCGGACCACCGTCGTGATGGACGTGCGGCTTCAACAGATAGTTCGCCATGGTCGGCACCAGCGTGCGCGACAGGATGAACGACCACATCATCGCGAACATCACCGCTTCCGCCATCGGCACGAACAGGAAGCGCGCGACGCCGGTGAGGAAGAACATCGGCACGAACACGATGCAGATGCAGAGCAGCGAGACAAAAGCCGGCGTGACGATCTGGTTGGCGCCGTCGAGGATCGACTGCGTGACCGGCTTGCCCTGCTCCAGATGGTAATTGATGTTCTCGATGGTCACGGTCGCGTCGTCGACGAGAATGCCGACGGCGAGCGCAAGACCGCCCAGCGTCATGATGTTGAGCGTCTCGCCGATCGCCGACAGCATGACGATCGCGCCCATGATCGACAGCGGGATCGAGATCGCGATGATGACCGTCGAGCGCCAGCTCCCGAGGAACAAGAGAATCATCAGGCTGGTGAGGCAGGCTGCGATCACGCCTTCGTTGGCGACGCCGCCGATCGCTCCGCGCACGAACACCGATTGATCGCCGACAAAGCCGATCTTCAGCGTATCGGGTAGCTGCGACTTGATCTCGACCACCTTCTGCTTGATGCCGGCGATGATGTCGAGGGTGGAGATCGCGCCGGCCTTCAACACCATCATCAGAACCGAGCGGTTGCCGTCGACGTGCACGATATTGGTCTGCGGCGGATTGCCGTCGCGCACGCTGGCGACGTCGCGGATATAGACCATCGCGCCGTTGACGGTCTTGATCGGAAGATCGCCGAGCTCCTCCATCTTGAGCGGCGAATTGTTGAGCTGGATATTGTATTCGAACTGGCCGATCTTCTGGGTACCGACCGGCGTGATGAGGTTCTGGGCTGCCAGGGTGTTGGCGACGTCCTGTCCCGAGAGGCCGCGCGCCTGCAGCGCCACCGAATTGAGGTCGATCTGGACCTGGCGCTGCTTGCCGCCGAAGGGATAGGGGATCGCAGCGCCCGGCACGGTCACCAGCGGCGTGCGCAACTGGTTGATTCCGAGATCGGCCAGGTTCTGCTCGGTGAGCCCCTCGCCCGACAGCGCGAGCTGGATGATCGGAACCGTCGACGCGCTGTAGTTCAGGATCAGCGGCGGGGTCGCACCCGGCGGCAGCTGCTTGATCATCGTCTGCGAAATGGCCGTGACCTGAGCGTTCGCGGTGCGGATATCGACATTGGGCTGGAAGAAGATCTTGATGATGCCGATGCCGTTATAGGAGTTGGCGACGATATGCTCGATGTCGTTGACGGTCGTCGTCAGCGCGCGCTGGAAGGGCGTCGTGATGCGGCCGGCCATCTGGTCCGGCGGCAGTCCGGTATAATTCCAGACCACGCCGATCACGGGGATGCGGATGTCGGGGAAGATGTCGGTCGGCGTGCGCAGGGCCGCGAGCGGTCCAAGCAGCATCAGCAGCAGCGCCAGCACGACGAAAGTATAGGGTCGGCTGAGCGCGATCCGAACCAGTGCAATCATTAAAAGCGAATTCCCAAGTGATGCAAAATGACCTGGACCCCCCGCCAAGCCGTTTGTTGGTGCTGTTTACCCGAAACGCCGGCATTTAGCTAACGCCCGGGCGCAAAGCCTCCCATCACTTCCGCGATAGCTGGCGCCGGCCCACTACGGGTGAGGCTTCAAAGCCACAGGTGCCGCGCCCCTTTTGGCCGCGGCCCAGCGGGTTGGTCAGCCCACCTCCGATGCGGCCGGACTTGCTCAGGCAGCCCGCACGTTGGCCAGGAACCTGTCGACCTCGAGCTTGAGGCGGTTGGAGTCCGTCGACAAGGTCTGCGCGGCCGAGAGCACTTGCGAAGACGCCGATCCGGTTTCGGTCGCGCCGCGCTGGACGTCGATAACGTTGGAGGAGACCTGCTGGGTGCCCTGTGCGGCCTGCTGGACGTTGCGGGAGATTTCCTGTGTCGCCGCGCCCTGTTCTTCGACGGCAGCCGCGATGGTCGAGGAGATTTCCGACAGCTTCTCGATGGTGCCCGAGATTTCCTTGATGGCGTTGACGGAGTCCTGTGTCGCGGCCTGAATGCCGTTGATCTGCTGGCCGATCTCGCCGGTCGCCTTCGCGGTCTGCTCGGCGAGCGCCTTCACCTCGGAGGCCACGACCGCAAAGCCGCGGCCGGCTTCGCCGGCGCGCGCCGCCTCGATGGTGGCGTTGAGCGCGAGCAGGTTGGTCTGGCCCGCGATGGTGTTGATCAGCTCGATCACGTCGCCGATCCGGGTGGCTGCCTTCGACAGTTCGCTGACGCGATCGGTGGTGTTGCGCGCCTGGCCGACGGCCTCGTTCGCCATCCGCGCCGATTCCTGCACCTGCCGGCTGATCTCGTTGACCGATCCCGACAATTCTTCGGTGGCGGAGGCAACCGACTGCACATTGGTGGAAGCTTCTTCCGAAGCGGCTGCGACCGTCGTCGCCAGCTCCTGCGAGCGCTCCGCGGTCGAAGTCAGCGTGCCCGCGGAAGCCTCGAGCTCGGTCGAGGCCGACGACACCGTTTCCACGATTTCGCCGACCGCCGTTTCGAACTTCTCCGCAAGCGTCAGCATGTCCTGGCGGCGGCGCGCGGCAGCATGCGCTTCGGCTTCCTTCTGCTCTTCCTCCATCCGGATCTTGGCAAGCCCGTTCTCCTTGAACACGAGGGCGGTCTTGGCGACGTCGCCCACTTCATCGCCGCGATCGGTGCCGTGCACCTCGCAATCGTAATTACCGTTGGCGAGCTGCTGCAGCAGCGCGACGATGGCGCGGATGGGTTTCGCCACGCCGAACTGGCCGATCATGAAGCCGAACACCAACCCGAAGAACACGCCGGAAAGCGCTATCACAGTCAGAAGCCGCGACGTCGAGGCATATTCCTTGTCCGCCGCCTTGCTGTCTTCCTCCACCTTCTGGTCGAGCCGATCTGCCACTGCCCGAATGCTCTTCTGCAACACCTCGGCGTCGGCCCGACTCTTCATGACGGTCTCGCGCAACTTGACAGCCGTCCCCGTCACCTCGGCGGACTTTGCCGCTTCGACGGCGTTCAGCGTCTCCTTCATTTGCGCCTCATAGACCGAGAGCGCCGAATGGACCGCCGGCATCAGCGCCTGCGCTTTCAGGTCACGGCTCTTGCTCACGTCTTCCAGCCGTTCGCGAAACCGCTTCAACTGGTCTTCGATCACTGAGCGCGCCGCGAGCCGGTTTTCATCGCGCGGATCGAGCGCGCTGCGGAACTCGGCGCGATTGATTGCCGTAACGTGCTCGTTCGCGCGCGCCGCGGACAGCGATCGTTCGGCCGACCGGGCCATCGCCTCACCGCGTTCGCTTAGCGATTTCAGCGACGATATCCCGAGATAGGTGATCACGCCGGCAATCGCGGAAAGAACGGCGACAATAGCAAGCACCTTGGTCAGCACGCGAAACCGCGCAAGAAATCCCGTCATTGCAAAATCCCCATGCAGAATGCTGCCTAAATTATTGGCGGAAACCCTTAATGGGGATTGAACGTCGTAACCCGTGCAACTACGGTCACACCGAATACAACAATGCCGCGCACCTGGCGCGGCATTGCTCGCACAACGATTTCCCAATGAGGCCGGCCTTCTCGCCGGCCCGAAGTGCACGCCTCAAGCGGCGCGCACGTTGGTGAGGAATTTCGACACCTCGGTCTTCAGTCGGCCGGAGTCGGTCGACAGCGTCTGCGCCGCCGACAACACCTGTGAGGAAGCGGAACCGGTCTCGCTGGCGCCGCGCTGCACGTCGGTGATGTTGGAGGATACCTGCTGCGTGCCTTGTGCCGCTTGCTGGACGTTGCGGGATATTTCCTGCGTGGCTGTGCCCTGCTCTTCGACGGCGGCAGCAATGGTCGAGGAGATTTCGGATAGCTTTTCGATGGTCCCCGAAATTTCCTTGATGGCGTTGACGGAGTCCTGGGTCGCGGCCTGGATGCCGTTGATCTGCTGACCGATCTCGCCGGTCGCCTTCGCCGTCTGCTCGGCGAGCGCCTTCACCTCGGAGGCGACCACCGCGAAACCGCGGCCGGCCTCGCCGGCCCGCGCTGCTTCGATGGTGGCGTTGAGCGCGAGCAGATTGGTCTGGCCCGCGATGGTATTGATGAGTTCGACGACATCGCCGATGCGGGTGGCGGCCTTCGACAGCTCGCTGACGCGATCGGTGGTACCGCGCGCCTGGCCGACGGCGTCGCTGGCCATCCGCGCCGATTCCTGCACCTGGCGGCTGATCTCATTGACCGAGGACGACAGTTCTTCCGTGGCAGACGCCACCGACTGCACGTTGGTGGAAGCTTCCTCGGAGGCAGAGGCGACCGTCGTGGACAGCTCCTGCGACCGCGAGGCGGTCTTGGACAGCGAGCCGGCGGAAGCTTCAAGCTGCGCCGAAGCCGACGAGACATTGTTGACGATCTCGCCGATCATCTGCTCGAACTCGCGGGTGATGTTGTCGACCCGGCGGCCGCGCTCGATCTTGGCTTCGGCGTCCTTGGCAGCGGCTTCGTCTGCCGCCCGCTTGGCGATCAGCGCCTCCTTAAACACCTGCAGGGCGTCCGCCATCTGGCCCATCTCGGTCTTCTCGCCCCGGTGCGGGATCTCCACCGAGAGGTCGCCCTGGCCGAGCGCCTGCATCGGCTTCACGATAGACGCAATACCGTTGGAAACGTCACGGATCAGGTAGAAGCTGACGGCGATGCCGGCGATCACGGCCGCGCCGAGGATAATGGCGAGCATCATCAGGGCGGAGCTGTAGTTCGACGCCGCATCGTCCTTTGCCTTCTCCGCGCCGTTGTTGTTGAGGTCGATACCCTTCTTCAGGATGTTGTCGGATTCAATCCCGATCTTGTTGACCTTCTGCGTGTTCAAGTCATGCGCATCATGCGGGACCTTGCCGGCATCCCTGCGCGACAGTTCCATGACATCCTGGGTGCCCTTCCTGTAGTCGTCCCAGGTCTTCGACCACTCCGCATAGATCGCGCGTTCCTCAGGCGTAGTGATCAACTGCTCGTATTGCTGGCGGATCTTGGTGTTGCCTTCGACCACGGTGGAGAGCACCTTTTCAGACGCCGCCTTCTCCCCGGCGTTCTCGCCCAGCATGTGCTCGCGGATCACGTTGCGATAGGTGATGACGCCGGCACGCAATTCGCCAAGCACGCGGACGCTGGGCAGCCAGTTGATCGCGATGTCGACCGTGTTGGCGTTGATCGCCCGCATGTTGTAGACGGCGAGCAGGCCCATGCCGGCCATGGCGAAGAGCAGAATGGCGACGACGGCGGTGATCTTGGCGCGGATCGAAAGTCTGGAGAGCATGATGAAGTCTCTTGTTCTTGAGCGCGAAATGGCGCCGGCCGGCAACCGGACATGGATATCGAGTCGCATAAGACTTGAATCAACCTACGGGCGCGTTAACGCCACCGTCCCGTAGAACTACGGAACGCACAAAAATGCATGCAGAACGCGAGTGGTTGCGCTCTTAGCGCATGAGCGAGAGTGCGTCGGAGAAAAATTGCGGCCCGCCGAAATTGCCTGATTTCAGGGCAAGCAACATTGCCTTTCCGCCGACCGCGCGCAGCACGGGCACGCCGGGTGCGATTTCTGCTCCGACGAGAAAGCCGGGAATCTTCAAACGATCGACCACCGCGCCGGAAGTTTCACCGCCCGCGACAACCAGCCTATGCACGCCGGATTGCACAAGACCTTCAGCGATGTCGGCCATCGCCTGCTCGAGGGCGTGACCGGCGGCGTCGCGGCCGTGACGCGACTGAAGCGCGGCCACCTGGTCCGGCGCGGCGCTGGAAGCGATCAGCACCGGGTTGCTGCCGAGCCGCTCGCGCGCCCAAGCCAGCGCGCGTCTGGCTTCATCCTTGCCCTTAACGACCTGATCCGGATCGAGATGAAGCACGGGCATGACCTTCTCGGCGCTCGCGATTTGCCCAAGCGTCGCCTGCGAGCAACTGCCGGCAAGACATGCCGCCGGGCCGCCGACCGGCTTCTCCGAAGCGTCGCTGGAAGCTGCCGCCTTGCCGGCGGCGAGCGACCGCGCCAGTCCAAGTCCGATGCCGGAGGCACCGACCGAAACCTTGTGCCCGACCGCCACCGCGCCGATGGTTTCGAGATCGCGGTCGAACACCGCGTCGATGACGGCGGCGCCGACGCCCTGGCCGGCGAGATCGGCAAGCCTGGCCCGGACCGCATCCGCCCCGCGCGTAACAGTGGCGAGGTCGATCAGCCCGACTTTTGTCTTGCTCTGCCGCGCCAGCACCCGCACGAGGTTGGAATCATGCATCGGGTTGAGCGGATGGTCCTTCAGCGGACTTTCATTGAGCGGCACTGAACCGACAAACAGGTTGCCCATGTAGACGGTGCGGCCGGTTTCCGGGAACGCCGGCGTCACCAGCACGATCCTGTCGCCGGAATCGGCGCGCAGCGCGTCCATGACCGGGCCGATATTGCCCTTGTCGGTGGAATCGAAGGTCGAGCAGATCTTGAACAGCACGTGAGCCGCATCGCGCCCGCGCAGCCATTTTTCCGCGGCGCGAGACCGTTCGACCGCGACGCCGGCCTCGATCGAGCGGCTCTTCAGCGACACCACCACCGCGTCGACCTCGGGCAGCGCGAGATCGGAGGCCGGCACGCCGATGGTCTGGACCGTGCGCAGGCCAGCGCGCGTCAGCGTGTTGGCGAGATCGGAGGCGCCGGTGTAGTCGTCGGCGATGCAGCCGAGCTTCAGGGTCACGGCTTCACTCCCGCATAGGGCTTGAACCAGGCGAGCCCGTCGGTGGTGTTGCCGCGCGGGTTATATTCGCAGCCGACAAAGCCCCTGTAGCCCAGACGATCCAGCTCGGCGAACACGAACGGGTAGTTCAATTCCTCGCCGTCGGGCTCATTGCGCGAGGGAATGCTGGCGATCTGGGTATGGCCGATGATCGGCATCATATCGCGCAGATGCATGGTGACGTCACCATGGATGATCTGGCAGTGATAGATGTCGAATTGCAGTTTCAAATTCGGGATCTTCAGCTCGTTGATGAGATCGCGCGCGAAGATGAAGTTGTTGAGGAAGTAGCCGGGCACGTTGCGCGGGTTGATCGGCTCGATCACGACGTCGAGGCCGTGCGGCGCAAAGAACTCGGCGGCCCACGCCACCGATTTGTAGAACTGCTCCACCGCCTTGCGGTCGCTGCGCTCCGCAATTCCCGCCATCAGGTGCACGCGCTTGACGCCAGTCGCCTGCGCATAGGGCAACGCGGTATGCAGGCTCTGCTGCAGGTCGGAAAATCGCGCGGGCAACGCCGCAAAGCCTTTCTCCCCTGCAGCCCAGTCGCCGGGCGGCAGGTTGAACAGCGCCTGCGTGAGGCTGTTCCTGTGCAGGCGGTCGCCGACTTCCTTCGCCGGAAACTCGTAGGGAAAGAGAAACTCCACCGCGGTGAAGCCGGCTTTCGCAGCGGCCTCGAACCGGTCGAGGAACGGCACCTCGGTGAACATCATCGAGAGATTGGCGGCGAAACGGGGCATGCGCTGTCCTCTTCTTTACTCGCTTACTCGGACTCGCCCGGCAGCCTGGTGCCGGTGATGCGGGCATACAGGCGGGCGACGGAAGCGTCGTCGTCGCGGCCCATGCCGGCGGCGGCGGTCGCGAGAAACATCTGCAGCGCGGCGGCCGAGACCGGCACCGGGAACCGCGCCGTGCGTGCCATGTCCTGGATGATGCCGAGGTCTTTCACGAAAATCTCGACCGCGCTGCGCGGGGTGTAATCGCCGTCCAGCACATGCGGCATGCGGTTCTCGAACATCCAGGAGTTTCCGGCAGAGGCCGTGATCACTTCATATACTTTCTTGATGTCGAGCCCCTGCCTCGCCGCGAACGTGATCGCCTCCGAGGCGGCGGCGATATGTACGCCGGCGAGCAACTGGTTGACCATCTTGAAGGCCGCGCCCAGGCCCGCCGCATCGCCGAGCTCGTAGAGCTTGGCGGCCATCGCATCGAGCGCGGGCCGGGCTTTCGCGAACGCCGCCGCGCTGCCGGAGGCCAGGATGGTGAGCTCGCCCTGGGCCGCACGCTGCGCACCGCCCGAGATCGGCGCATCCAGATAATGCCGGCCGGTCGCTTCCAGCTCTTTGGCGAGCCGTCGCGCCACGTCGGGGTCCATGGTTGCCGACGAAATAAAGACGGCGTCCTTTGCCAGCGTCTCGGCGACGCCGTCCTTGCCGAACAGGATGGTTTCGGTCTGGGCGGCGTTGACGACCACGCTGACGACGATGCCCGCACCCTTGGCCGCTTCCGCGGGGGTCCTTGCGCCCTTGCCACCGTCCTTGACGAAGCGTGCGACGCTGTCGGCGGCCACATCGCAGCCGGTGACCTCGAAGCCGGCGCGCTTCAGCGAGGTCGCCATGCCAAAGCCCATCGAGCCGAGCCCGATCACGGCGACGGATGGTTTTGCGGTTTCGGGCATGCGGCGTTCCCTCAGATCTTCTTGGCGGCTTTGGCCCTTGCCTAACACGGCTTGGCCGCGCTGCCAAAGCGTGAGACAAGGCGAAAAACGGGATGTTGATATGAGCGAAACAAGGCTCCGCGAGGACATCTGCCGCTTCGGCCGCTCGTTGTTCGAGCGCGGGCTCACGCCAGGCTCGTCGGGCAATATCAGCGTCAGGCTGGAGGACGGCGGCTACATGGTGACGCCGACCAATGCCTCCCTCGGCTTCCTCGATCCGGCCAGGCTGTCGCGCTTGTCCGCCGACGGCAAGCTCGTCTCCGGCGACGCACCGACCAAGGAAGTGCCGCTGCATTCGGCGCTTTACCAGACGCGCAACGCCGCGCGCGCCGTCGTGCACCTGCATTCCACCCATTCGGTCGCGCTCTCGATGCTGCCCGAGATCGACCCCCGCGCCGCGTTGCCGCCGATGACGGCCTATTATTTGATGAAATGCGGCGCGACCGCACTCGTCCCCTATTACCGGCCCGGCGATGCCGCCGTGGCGGACGCGATCAAGGGACTGGCCGGTAAATATTCCTCCGTGCTGCTCGCCAATCACGGACCGGTGGTATCGGGCGATACGCTGGAAGCCGCGGTATTTGCGACGGAGGAGCTGGAGGAGACGGCAAAACTCTATCTGCTGCTGCGCGGCATGAACCCGCGCTATCTCTCGCCGGAGCAGATTGCGGATTTGGTGAAGACGTTCGGCCTAACGCTGCCGGAGCACGGGCACGCCTGAATATCCACGTCATCATTCCGGGGCGATGCGCAGCATCGAGCTATGGTGCGCAATTGCGCACCTGAGAATCTCGAGATTCCGGGTCTGGTCCTTCGGACCATCCCGGTCGAAGCCTGTCACACGGTCTCGCGAAACTCTCAAGTAGAAACAGCACTTAAGCGCCGTCGCTGGATTCCTCGACTGCCACATGGTTCCACGTGTGACACTTTCGGGGGACGCCTTTCCCACGGAACCCTGGGAAAGGCCCTTATGGAGCAAGTGGTGTGGTTGCCGACAGTTCTGTCGGCGAGCCGGCCCGACCGTCGGACGAATTTGTGCTAGGAATGTCGGCATTCCCCGAATCGCCGATTTGAGCCCGACCCATGGATTTGCCGCGCAGACATCACACCAATCCCCGTTTCTATCTAAGCCGCTGGGCTGGCAGGGATAAAGAGGTTTGCTTGATGCGCGTGATCGGTGGCGACGTGAAGTCCAAACGCTACCACCCCAAGCAGACCGGCTGGGTTCGGGACCTGTACCGCACGCGCGGCGTACCCGAGGCCGAATCGCAAGACCTCGAAACGAAATTCCTCGGCCCGCTCGACGGCAAGGCCGCACTGGCGCTCGACAAGCTGGTCGGTAAAGAGCCGTTGAGCACCGAGGAGCGCAGGCAGTGGACCCGCTTCCTGCTCTCGCTGCTATTCCGTCAGCGCGAGCACGTGGCGACGATCAAGTCGCACATGGCCGACATCTGCCGAGAAGCCTTGATTGCGTCAGAAGACGAATGGGCGCGGCTGCGCAAGCCCGAGGAAACCCGATCGCTGGTCGAAGCGATGGCCGGCGATCGAGAGCTTGCCCTGTCGGAGACGCACGCCGCGAAGATCATGAGAGAGATTATCGGGCAGCATCGCGCCGAGCCCGACATCATGGCGATGCACTGGTGCTGCATCGATCTGCGCGGCTCGCGGACTCCGCTGCTGACGTCGGACCGGCCGATTGTCTTCGGGGCGCTGTCGGACCCTAACAGCTACATCGCGTTGCCGCTCGGGCCGCATAATCTTTTCATCGCGGCGTTCGATGACCGCTTTGAGAAGCAATCTCCAGCGGCCGATCCCAACAAGGTGGCGTGGACGATGAATCGGGATGTGGTGTCGCAGGCTCGCGAATTTGTGTGGGGCCTTGATGATGCCGACATCGATTTCGTGCGCAGCTATATCGGCTCGGCGGCCGATCGGACGATCCTGTCAGAGGCGCAGCGCCAAGAGGCGCTGGCCGCCGCGCGCCTCAGCCCGACGTTGGGCACGACGACGGTGTAGCCCCATGGGGGAGGCAAGGCAAAAGTTGAGCGCAACGGCGAAGCTCATAGCGGAGTTTCCCGCATGCGCCTTTTGCGGTGGCACCAAAGCGACGACTACACGCGAGCATATGCCGCCCAAAGCTCTTTTTGACAACTCACACCGGCCTGACAGGCTGGTCATGCCAGCGTGCTCCGAATGCAATCGCGGCACCAGCACGTCCGATCTGGTCGCGGCGATGGTCAGTCGCTGGGATTTTTACGCCAACAACCAATCGCAAGTCGATCATTCGAAGCTGTCGAATCAAATCAAACGGCAAGCTCCCGAAGTCGTACAAGAATGGCTGTCCATAGGTTCACCAGCACAGCAACGAAAGGCCCGACGGCATTTGGAAAGTCACGGCGTCAACGTTCCATTCGGAGCGCGCTTGACAACTATCGGTCCATTGACGATCCGGCACCTGAACGTCTTTGCGCACAAGCTCGCACTTGCGCTCTATTTCGAACATTTCAAGCGGTCGTTGAGCGGTGGCGGCCGCGTGCAAGCTATCTGGAAAACGAAGGAGGATTTTTCGGTTAAGGGCGTGCCCGAAGAGCTGCTGAACCCGTTTGACGGCTACAACACCCTGATTCAGGGGGCATGGAGCGCTGCGGAAGCCTTCGAGTATCGCTTTGCGAGAAACACCCAAGAAGGCCTATTCGGTTGTTTCGCTAGGTTACGGCAAGGGCTCTTCATCCTCGGATTTGCCATCGAGAACGACGTGACGTTGGAAGCGAATCCCGAGCTGGATGGCGTTTGGATTAAGCCGGACGACCTTTTGAAGGAACATCCGCACTTCCTGAAAAAGAACGGGTGACAAGCAATCGGCGGCCTCGCCAAGCCGCGCTCGCAGACGAGAGGACTGGAAAGCGTGAAGGTTCTTAGCATTCTATTTGCGATCGCCGCACTGTTCGCTGGCCTTACAGGAGCCGCCTACTGGTTTGCGTCAAGCATGGTCTCAATTAAACGGTGGGGTGAGGATGAACCCGTGCCATTCCCTGACGGACAGGAACGCGAAAAGGTGCTGGACCGGATGACCGGCATGAATACGCTATGGCTCGGTGGCATGTACGAGGCGGCTCAAAAAACGGCCCGTCTCAACAAGGTCGCAGCAGTCTGGACAGCGATTGCCGTCGTCTTAGGTGGGGTGTCGACCCTCTTCAGCTCGCTTGCCTGTCCATGACCAAAAAATGTGACACTCGCGGGCGAAATCCTGCGATATTCAGCGAGACGTTTGCGCCGGATGTGACAGTGCTAAGTAATTGAAAACGCTCGATTGCGATAGAACATCCCGGAATGACAGAGCAATTGTGGAGGCGTTCTGGATTGCTTCGGCCGCGGAGCCTGTCATCGGGCCGCGCCTTCGCGCGGACCCGTTGGCTCCCCGCACGACTTCAAGCGCAGTCCGCCGCGGCGGGTTAAGTTTTTCCGGGCTGACCTGCCCTGCGGCTTGCTTAAGCCGAGGCGCGCGGACGGTAGAACTGCTGATAGATTTCGTTCGCCTCCTCGAACCGGCGAACGGCGCGCTTGCCGTCCATCGGGCCTTCCATCAGGGTTTCGGCATCCCATTCGCTGCGGTGAGCGCCGAAAAAATCGCCACCGTAGATGTGAATGGCGCCGGTCAGCCGCGGAATCGGATTTGTCACGGAATGGATGATGTTGTGGCCCAGCGGCTCCGCGTCGCCGACGCGGAGCGCTCTTGCGCCTGCGGCTTCGATACGGCCGTTGCCGTCGGGCACACGGCGCCAAAACACATTGTCCTCGCGGCCCGAATAGATGCCGATCACCGCCCACATCTGATGGTTATGCGGCATGACCGTCATCATCGGCGCCCAGATCACGTTGAGGATGGTCAGATCTGGCGCGTGATAAAGCTTTTGAATTTCGGGGCGCTTGGGCTCGCCCAGAACCTTGAGTATGCCGGCCGGATCGGCGACGGCGCGCGCGGCAACCTCACGCACCGATTTGTGGGACGCATCCGCCTTGAGCGCGGTGCGGCAATCGGCGGTAAACTGGTCGAGATCGAACATGTTCATGCTCCCCCTTTGGCGAGAGTTTCACGACAAGTCGAAATTTCCAGCAGAGACATTACCCCATGGCGGCTCTCGCCGTAAGGGGCAAATCCCGGCATGCCAACGCAAAGCCCAAGTTGCGCCCGATCTCGTCATGACCGGGCACGACGGGGTTCGGAAACGGCGTGACGCGGCTACAGCACCGCCAACTGCTTGTTCTGCAAATCTGTGATCAGCATCAAGCCCGGCGCGTGCGTGACCGCGAACGGAATCTTCGCGGCCGCAATAACGGATTGCGGGGTGACGCCGCAGGCCCAGAACACCGGGATTTCGTCGGCCGCCACCGGCACGGGATCGCCATAATCCGGCTTGGCAATATCGGCAATCCCGATCGAATGCGGGTGGCCGAGATGCACCGGCGCGCCGTGCACGCTCGGAAAGCGCGAGGTGATCTGCACCGCGCGGATCGCGTCCGCCGGCTTGAACGGCCGCATCGACACCACCATCGGCCCCGCGAACGGACCTGCCGGCTGGCACAGGATGTTCGTGCGGTACATCGGCACGCGCACCTTGTGCTCGATGTGGCGGATCGGCAGGCCGTCCGCCATCAGCGCCTCTTCGAACGAGAACGAGCAGCCGAGCACGAAGGCCACGAGATCGTCGCGCCAGTGCGCCGTGATGTCGGTCGGCTCCTCCACGACCTCGCCGTCGCGCCAGATGCGGTAGCGCGGCACGTCGGTGCGGATGTCGAGGTCGAGCCCGAGCGCGGGAATTTTGGGGTTGCCGACATCGGACATGCCGATGATCGGGCACGGCTTCGGGTTGAGCTGGCAGAAGCGGTGGAACGCGGACGCGAATTTTTCCGACAGGATGGCGAGATTGCCCTGGACGTATCCGTTGGCGATGCCGGCGGTGGTCGACGCCATGCCGTTGCGGCAATCGAGCCGTGCCTGCAGGCTCGGCGTGACTTGCTCACCCTGCTCTTTTCGGGTCAAACCAACGTTCATCGCATCCGCTCCGTGCCTCGACAGGTAATGCACGATCATTCTACCATGCGGCCCCGCCAGAAGCATCTACGCAATTCCGGAAGCCTGAATGACCAAAATCGCATCCAATCTGCAGATCGATTCCGCCCGCCTCTGGGGCACCATCCACGAAACCGCCAAATTCGGCGCCACCCCGAAGGGCGGCGTGCGGCGGCTGACGCTCGGGCCTGAGGACAAGCAGGTGCGCGACTGGTTCCGGAAGGCCTGCGAGGCCGCAGGTCTCGACGTGCATGTCGATGCGCTCGGCTCGATGTTCGGGGTGCGAAAAGGACGGGATATGTCGAAGCCGCCGGTGGGCTTGGGCTCGCATCTCGACACGCAGCCGACCGGCGGCAAATATGACGGCGTGCTCGGCACGCTCGCCGCGCTCGAAGTGGTGCGCACGCTCAACGACGCCGGGATCGAGACCGAGGTTCCGCTCTGCATCTGCAACTGGACCAACGAGGAAGGCTCGCGCTTTGCGCCGGCCACGATGGCATCCGCCGCCTATGCCGGCGAATACACCACCGAAAACATTTTGGGTCGGAAGGATGCGGCAGGCGTGAGCGTCGGCGAAGCGCTCGACGGCATCGGCTATCGCGGCAGCGAGCCGGTGGGTAGCCGAAAGTTCGGCGCCTTTGTCGAGTTGCACATCGAGCAGGGCCCGCTGCTGGAAGCCGAGAACAAGACCATCGGCGTCGTCGATCGCGGCCAGGGCATCATCTGGTATGACGGCACCATCGTCGGCTTCGAAAGCCATGCCGGCACCACGCCGATGCCGCTGCGACGGGACGCGCTGGCGACGCTGTCGGAGATCGTGCTGGCCGTCGAGCGCATCGCGAACAGGCACGGACCTAATGCGGTCGGCACCGTCGGTGAAGCCGTGATCGCAGCACCCTCGCGCAACGTCATCCCCGGCGAGATCGCCTTCACCGTCGACGTGCGCAGCCCCGAATCCAGCACGCTGGATGCCATCGACAAGGATCTGCGCGAGGCGGTCGCGGCGATCGCGCCGCGGCGCAAGGCCGAGATCGGGCTGACCGCGATCTGGCGCAAGGAGCCGACCGTCTTCAACCCGAAACTCGTCGATGCCGTCGAGAACGCGGCGAAGACGCTGGGCTACACCCACCGCCGCATCACCTCGGGCGCCGGCCACGACGCCTGCAATCTCGCGACCGTGGTGCCGGCCGCCATGGTGTTCGTTCCCTGCAAGGACGGCATCAGCCACAATGAGCTGGAAGACGCGACGCAACTCGACTGCACCGCGGGCGCCAACGTGCTGATGCATACTGTGCTGGCGCTCGCCGGCGTCGCGTCCTGATAACGAGAATAAAGGGAGGTTCTGGTGCGTGGAGTTTTTGTCGACGCCAACGATTCACTGGCCGAGATTTTTGAGCGGCAGCGCAAGGCCGGCGATCCCGATGTGACGGTGCATCTCGATCCCGATATCAAGGCGGACGCGTGGCCTTCGATCCTCGGCGGCGCGGAGATCGGCATTGTCGATCACACGGCGCTTCCGACCGACGTCGCGAAGAAGTGTACGGGCCTGAAGCACGTCGTATTCCTCGGCACCGGCGCGCGCAGCTACATGAACCCGGAGGAGCTCGCCGAGCTCGGTATCGCCGTGCACCTGATCAAGGGCTATGGCGATACGGCGGTTGCGGAATGCGCGATCGCCTTGATGTGGGCTTCGGCGCGCGTGCTGGCCGAAATGGACCGCGAGATGCGCGCGGGTAACTGGCTGCGCGAGGCCGGCATGCAGCTCACCGGCAAGACGCTGGGTCTGATCGGCTTCGGCGGCATCGCCGCGGAAGTCGCAAGGATCGCTACCGGCAGCGGCATGAAGGTGATCGCCTGGAACCGGACGAAGAAGAACTTTCCCGGCGTGGAGTTCGTGAGCCTCGAGAAACTTCTCGCCGACAGCCAGGTGATTTCAATTCATCTGCTGTTAAACGACGAAACCCGCGGCTTCCTGTCGCGCGAGAAGATCGCGTCGATGCGGAAAGGCGCGATCCTGGTCAACACCGCCCGCGCCGCCATCGTCGATGAAGCCGCGATGATCGACGCGCTAAAGTCCGGCCATATCCGCCACGCCGGGCTCGACGTCTTCAACACCGAGCCGCTGCCGAAAGATCATCCGCTGACGAAAATTCCCAACGTCACGCTGTCGGCGCATTCGGCCTTCCGCACGCCGGAAGCGAGCGAGAACCTGATCCACGCGTCATGGGAACATTGCCGACGGATTGTGAAGGGCTGACGCCACCATCGTCGTCCCGGACAAGCGAGCGTCAGCGAGCGCAGATCCGGGACCCATTACCACCGGGCGTAGTTGAGCGGAGGCTGCTGCCCCGATTTGCATCAACAACTGCGACCTGGGGTAATGGGTCCCGGCTTTCGCCGGGACGACACGGGAACTGGTTCAGCTAACGGTGCCTAGTTAGTCCACCATCTCCGCCACCGCCTTGCCGCAAGCGGCCGTGTCGGCATTGCCGCCGAGATCACGCGTGCGCAGCGTACGTTCGCCGAGCGTGCGCTCGATCGCGCCGACGATCGATTCCGCCGCCTGCTTCTCGCCGAGATGCTCGAACATCATCGCGCCCGACCAGATCATGCCGATCGGATTGGCGATGCCCTGCCCCGCAATGTCGGGCGCCGAGCCATGCACCGGCTCGAACACGCTCGGGAAATTGCCTTCCGGGTTGATGTTGCCGGACGGCGCGATGCCGATAGTGCCGGTGCAGGCCGGACCGAGATCGCTGAGAATGTCCCCGAATAGGTTGGAGCCGACCACGACATCGAACCAGTCCGGATGCAGCACGAAATTCGCCGTCAGGATATCGATGTGGTACTTGTCCCACTTCACTTTGGGGAATTGCTTCGCCATCGCCTCCACGCGCTCGTCCCAATACGGCATGGTGATGGAGATGCCGTTCGACTTCGTCGCCGAAGTCAAATGCTTCTTCGGCCGCGACTGCGCCAGCTCGAAGGCGAATTTGAGAATACGGTCGACGCCGGTGCGGGTCATCACCGTCTGCTGCGTCACGAATTCGCGGTCGGTGTCGGGGAACATGCGGCCGCCGACGCTGGAATATTCACCTTCCGTATTCTCGCGCACCACCCAGAAATCGATGTCGCCGGGCTTGCGGCCCGCCAGCGGCGACGGCACGCCGGGCATCAGCCGCACCGGCCGCAGGTTCACATACTGGTCGAACTCCCGGCGGAACTTGATCAGCGAGCCCCACAGGGAAACGTGATCCGGGATCTTCGCGGGCCAGCCGACCGCGCCGAAATAGATCGCATCGTGCTTGCCGATCTTGTCCTTCCAGTCGTCCGGCATCATCTGGCCGTGCTTTTCGTAGTAGTCCCAGGAAGCGAAGTCGAAATGGTCGAATTTCACGGCCACGCCGTGCTTCTTGGCCGCCGCCTCGATCACACGCAGGCCCTCCGGCATCACCTCCTTGCCGATCCCGTCGCCGGGAATGACCGCGATCCGGTATGTCTTCTTGGCGCTCATCCTAGAACTTCCTTGTGATCTGGCTTCTGATCTGGCTTGCGCTTTAAGCGCTTGTTTGATGGCCCTGCAATGGACCAAACTGCAGTTGAGATCAACGCTGCAGTGCAATGTTGACCGCCCCGATACCTCCCGCCTAACTCTTCCCGCCCCTTTTCAAACACAAGCGAGTATTCCCATGGACCTGCATCTGCGCGGCAAGCGCGTTCTCATCACCGGCGCCTCCAAGGGCATTGGCGCGGCCGCCGCCGAAGCCTTCGCCGAGGAAGGCTGCCACCTTCGCCTTGCCGCCCGCAGCGGCGACGCGTTGAAGGCGCTGGCCGATCGCCTGCGCTCGCAGCACCAGATCGACGCGACCGGCCATGTCGTCGACCTGCGCAACCCCGCGGACATCCAGAAGCTGGTGAAGGATGCCTCCGACATCGACATCCTCGTCAACAATGCCGGCGACATCCCCGGCGGCTCGATCGACAAGATCGACGAGCCGACCTGGCGTCATGCCTGGGAGCTGAAGGTGTTCGGCTATATCAACCTCACCCGCGCGATCTATGCGCAGATGAAGGCACGCGGGCATGGCGTGATCGTCAACGACATTGGCGCGGCCGGCGAAAAATTCGATGCGAATTATGTCTGCGGCAGCGCCGGCAACGCCGCGCTGATGGCGTTCACCCGCGCGCTCGGCGGCAAGAGCCTCGCCGACAATATCCGCGTGGTCGGCATCAATCCCGGTCCGGTCGGCACCGATCGTCACGTCACGCTGCTCAAGACCCGTGCCAAGCACCAGTTCGGCGACGAGAACCGCTACAAGGAATTCCAGAAGGGCATGCCGCTCGGCCGCCCCGCGCATGCACGTGAGATCGGCGACCTCATGGCGTTCCTCGCGTCCGACCGCTCCGGCTATACGTCGGGCGTAATCTTCACGGTCGACGGCGGCATTGCGGCGGGCTGGGGGTGACCCGGCGAAATTGCGACAGCAACGAGCCGGGTCATTCCGGGGCGCACGAAGTGTGAACTATGGTGCGCAATTGCGCACCTGAGAATCTCGAGATTCCGGGTCTGGTCCTTCGGACCATCCCGGAATGACGGCGTCTATGGCTACGCCGTCCGCTCGAACAATTGCCGGATCAGCGTCGTGATACGCCCTTGTGGCGCGGCCATCTCGTTCATGATGGTGAAATGATCGGCACCCGGTATCTCCTCATACGTCACCGGCAAGCCATATCGCGCGCGGTGGCCGGCAAAATCGGCGGTCTGCTTGCGGAGCAACGGGAGTTCGGCGGAGCCCACAACCAGCGACAATGGCTTCATCGGTCCGCCTGCGACCATTATCGGCGAGTTCTTGCGAGAGGCCGCTTCATCCAGCCCGAGCTTGACGTTGAGATAGGAGTGGCGGATCGGCTCGAGATCGTAGATGCCGCTGATGGCCATCCCCGCTCTGACCTTGGCATGCGACAGCGCCATCGAGGTCAGATGCCCGCCGGCCGACCAGCCGGACACCACGACGCCGTTGCCGTCACCGCCGAGCGCTGGCAACTGGCCACTGAGGAAATCGATGCCGGCATGGATCTCGGCGACGATCTGGTCGAGTGTCGCATCGGGCGCCAGCGTATAACCTGATAGCGCGACATTGATGCCGTGCGCCAACGCACCCTCGGCAAACAGCGTGAAGGTTTCCTTCGCCCGGGTCTGCCAGTAGCCGCCGTGAATGAACAGTAGCGTCGGCGCGCCCTCGCGCACTTTCAGGAAGTCGATGCGGTTGCGCTCGCGCGGGCCATAGCGCAGATCGAGATGCGCGGCGTGGCGCTTGCGCAGCTCGGTGGAGCGCGCGTCCCAAGCCGCGACGATCGCGGCGCTGCCGGCGACCGCCTCGCCATTGTTGAGGCCGCGATCGAGCTCTTGTTGGCTCAGTTGGCGCCAATCCGGCGCCTCCGAAGGTGTCATTCCCGTACTCCCGACTTGCGTTGGCAGCTTGCCGCAAAATGTTCTACAGCACTATCCAAGAAACGTGACGACCGAACGTAACGACCGGGAGAACATCATTGGCTGCCCAGGGACTGGTGCGGGAGACCGCGAATGCGATCGTCGACAAGCTGAAAAAGGGCGAGGTCACGCCGCTCGACTTGCTCGACGTGCTGGAGCAACGCATCGCCGAGGTGGACGGCAAGGTCAATGCGCTGCCGACGCTATGCTTCGATCGCGCCCGCACCCATGCCAAATCCCTGATGCAGAAGAAGCCCGCCGAGCGCGGCCTGCTCGCGGGGCTTCCGATCCCGATCAAGGACCTGTTCAATGTCGAGGGCACTCTCAACACGCAGGGTTCGCCGATCTTCAAGAACGACGTCTCGGCAAAATCCGACATCGTGGTCCAGAACCTCGAGAAGAATGGCGGCGTGGTCTACGCCAAATCCAACACCCCGGAGTTCGGTGCCGGCGCCAACACCTTCAACGAGGTGTTCGGCCCGACCCTCAATCCCTGGGACATTTCGAAGAGCGCGGCGGGTTCTTCCGGCGGTGCGGCGGTGGCGCTCGCGACCGGCATGGCCTGGCTCGCCCATGGCTCCGACATGGGCGGCTCGTGCCGTAATCCCGCGAGCTTCTGCGGCGTCGTCGGCCTGCGGCCAAGCATCGGCCGCGTCGCGCATACGCCGCTCGCATCAATCGACCGCAACATAGGGGTACACGGCCCGATGGCGCGCAATGTAGAGGATCTCGCGCTGCTGCTCGACGCCATGAGCGGCGAATATGCCGACGATCCGTTGTCGCTGCCGGCCCCACCCACCTCGTTCTTGTCCGCCGCGCGAAGCAGCAAGCGGCCGAAGCGCGTCGCCTATTCGCCCGATCTCGGCATCACGCCGGTCGATCCCGAGGTCAAGGCGGTGACTCGCAAGGCAGCGGAACGCTTTGCCGAGGCGGGCGCCATCGTCGAAGGGGCTCATCCGGATTTGCGCGAAGCCCATGAATGTTTCCACGTGCTGCGCGCCTTCGACTTCGCCATCACCAAGGCGCAGCTTCTGCGCACCAAGCGCGATTTGCTGAAGCCGGAGGTGATCTGGAACATCGAGGAAGGCTTGAAGCTCACGGTCGAGCAGATCGAGCGCGCCGAGGCCCAGCGTGTCGCCATGACCGCCCGCGCGGTCGAGTTTTTCAGGACATATGATCTCCTGTTGTGTCCCGCGACCATCGTGTCGCCATTCCCGGTCGAGAACCGCTACGTCGCCGAATGCAACGGCAAGAAGTTCGACAACTATGTCGAATGGCTCGGCATCGTCTATGCGATCACGCTGGCCTGCTGCCCGGCACTGTCGCTGCCGTGCGGTTTCACGAAGTCCGGTCTGCCGATCGGATTGCAGATGGTAGCGAAGCCGCGCGCCGAGGCGGAGTTGCTTGCGGGCGCGAAAGTGCTGGAGGATATCCTTGGCGTGCGCGGCACCACGCCGATCGATCCAAGGGTGCGAAGCTTTAGTCCATAGGGCCGCCCGCCTTCTCGATCGCCAGCGTCAGGGCCATCTTGGTTTCCTGAACGATACCCTCAACCAGTTCCTCGCGCGTGACCTGCGCCACCTGGCCGGTAAGCAGGCCCTGCTCGGCAAGCGTGATCACGCCGTGCAGCGCGGCCCAGACCTGCAGCGCGTGCCGTTCGCGCAACAGGCCGACCGCTGGCGCCTCCAGCGATTCGATCAGGAGCGCGAGCGCTCCATGCGCGGCAATGTGCAGCTCACTGTCCTTTTCGGCGCAGGCCATGGTGCGCGACGCGAACATCAGGCGATACATGCCGTTTCGTCGTAGGCCGAACTCAAGCGCGGTCTGCGCAAAGCGCGACAGTTTTGAACGCTGCGACGGCTTGTCGATCGCCTCGCGCAGGATGGCGTTGAACTGGCGGAAGGCTTCCGCGGTGACGGCCTGCAACAGCGCCTCGCGGTCGGCAAAGTGCCGGTAGGGCGCCGGTTGCGACACGCCCAATGCTTTTGCCAGCGCTTTCAGGCTGATCGCCTCGGGACCGCCCTGCTCCGCTTCGCGCAACGCGGCCTGCACCAAGGCGTCACGGAGATCGCCATGGTGATAGGTGTTTTGCGGCTTGCGGACGAGTTGAGGTGACATTTGACGATTTTTTTCACTTGACGAATAAGGCCGGCACGAATGTAATACGGTATAACTTACCGGCGCGGACGGCAAGAAGCCGCGCATCATCAGGGATCGGGGACGCGCGCGGCAAGCGAAAGCCCGAGCGCCAGAGGAGAGACGCTTGCCATGGCAAAGCTGAAAATCCATGTCGACCAGGACAAATGCCAGGGCCATGCCCGCTGCAAGTCGCTGGCGCCCGAGCTGTTCGAGCTCGACGAGTATGGCAACGCCCATGAGGTCGGCGACGGCACCGTGCCCGCGGGCCTCGAGGACAAGGCGTGGCTTGCGCAAACCAACTGCCCGGAAATCGCGATCGAGGTGACGGAGGAGTGATCCCTCCGTCCTGCGTTTGAACGTCACCAAGCGAACACAAGGAACCGCACCGATGTCCGATGCTGTGAGCTTTCTGCCGAAACATCCGCCCGTCACCGACTGGGTCAACGATTTCGACCACACCGATCCGCGCTGGACGGAAAATCCCTATCCGATCTGGGACGAGCTGCGATCCGCTTCCCCCGTGGTGCACACCGACCGCTTCCTCGGCTGCTACATGCCGACGACCTACGAAGCGGTGCGCGCGATCGCCAACGACACCGAGCATTTCTCCTCGCGCCGCATCATCGTGCGCGACATCCGCCCCGAGCAGACCGCGAAGGCGCCGCCGATCACCTCCGATCCGCCCGAGCACAAGCCGGCCAAGCAGCTCCTGCTGCCACCCTTCACGCCTGACGCGATGAAGAAGCTGGAGCCGCGGGTGCGCGCGATTTGCAACGAGCTGATCGACGAATTCATCGCCGACGGCAAATGCGACGCGGCGGCGCGCTACGCCAAGCACATTCCCGTCCGCGCCATCGCGCACATGCTCGGCATCCCCGAAAAGGACGGCGATCTCTTCATCAAATGGATCCACGAGATCCTAGAGCTCGGCATCAAGGACCAGCAGATCCTGATGAAGGCGGCCGAAGAGATGGACATCTATTTCGCCGGCCATATCGAGCACCGCAAGACACATCCGTCCGATGACCTGATCACGACCATGATGAACGCCAAGACCAAGGACGGCAGGCCGCTGGAGGACGATCATGTGCGCGGCTCGCTGCGGCTGCTCCTGATCGCCGGCATCGACACCACCTGGAGCGCGATCGGCGCGGCGCTGTGGCATCTGGCCAAGACTCCCGCCGACCGGGAGCGGCTGGTGAAGGAGCCTGCATTGATGCCGGTGGCGGTGGAAGAGCTGCTGCGCGCCTACTCGCCGGTGACCATGGCGCGCGAGGTGATGAAGGAAACGACCATCTCGGGCTGCCCGGTCAGGCCCGGCAACATGGTGCTGCTCTCCTTTCCGGCCGCCAACCGCGACCCCGCGATGTTCCCCGACGCCGGCAAGGTCGTGATCGACCGCAAGGAAAATCGCCATGCCGCTTTCGGCCTCGGCATCCATCGCTGCGTCGGCTCCAACCTCGCGCGCATGGAGATGACGGTGGCGCTGGAGGAATGGCTGAAGCGCATTCCCGAGTTCCGGCTCGATCCGGCCGGCAAGGTCACATGGTCCGAGGGCACCGTGCGTGGACCGCGTCAGCTCCCAGTGCTATTCGGAAAGACGGCCTGAATTCGAAACAAATAGGATAGCGGGCCGCCCCAAGGAGGGAGGCCCGCCATGACCGATTCTGCACTCAAGCCCGGAAGCGATCGCCTCGATATCGCCGATGTCGAGCGGCGGCTGAAGGCGATCTTCATCGGCTCGGTCGGCAATCTCGTCGAATGGTACGATTTCTACGCCTATACGGCGTTCGCGCTGTATTTCGCGCCGGTCTTCTTCCCGCACAGCGACCCCGTGGTGCAGCAGCTCAATGCCGCAGTGCTGTTCGCCGCGACCTTCCTGATGCGGCCGCTCGGCGGCTGGCTGTTCGGCTATCTCGCCGACCATTTCGGCCGGCGGCTGTCCCTGACCCTGTCGGTGGTCTGCATGTGCTTCGGCTCGCTGATGATCGCGGTGACGCCGACCTATGCCTCGATCGGCTTTGCCGCGCCGGCGCTCCTGGCGCTTGCGCGCGTCATCGAAGGCTTGAGCCTCGGCGGCGAATACGGCGCCAGCGCCACCTATCTCAGCGAGGTCGCCGACGCCAATCACCGCGGTTTCTATTCCAGCTTCCAGTATGTGACGCTGATCGGCGGCCAGCTCACCGCGATTATCGTATTGCTGCTCCTGCAAAAGGTGTTTTTGACGCCGGACGAGCTGAAGGCCTGGGGCTGGCGGATTCCCTTCGTGATCGGCGCCTGTCTCGCCGTCTTCGCCGCCGTGATGCGGCGCGGCCTGCATGAGACCGAAGCCTTCATCGAAGCCAAGAAGGCGGTGAAGCCGACCGGTTCGCTCGCGACGCTGCTCCGCTACCCCAGGGAACTGCTGCTCGTGGTCGGCCTCACGGCCGGCGGCACCGCGGCGTTCTACACCTTCACCACCTACATGCAGACCTTCGTCAAACAGTCGGTGGGCCTGACCGAGGACCAGACCACGATCGTGATCTTCGGCTCGCTGATCTTCGCGACTGTCCTGCAGCCGATCTATGGTGCGATCTCCGACCGCATCGGCCGCAAACCGCTGCTCATTTTCTTCGGCGTGGCCGGCACGTTGTCGACGGTCCCGATCCTGATGACGCTGAAGGAAACCAAGTCGCCCTTCATCGCCTTCCTTCTGATCTGCGCCGCCTGGATCTTCGTCGCCGGCTACACCTCGATCAACGCGATCGTGAAGGCTGAATTGTTTCCGACCAATGTCCGCGCGCTCGGCGTCGGGCTGCCCTATGCCATCACGGTGTCGATATTCGGCGGCACGGCGCCTGCCGTGGCGCTCTTTTTCAAGACCCAGGGGCACGAGGACTGGTTCTATTACTATCTCAGCGGCATGATCTTCCTGTCGCTCCTGATCTATTCGACCATGCGCGACACCAAGCGTGAATCGGCGATGCACCGGCATGAATAGGAGCAGGCACCATGGCCGACGAGGCTGAGCCGCCGCCGGATTCGAAGCTGACGCGCAGCAAGCAGCGCTGGGCGCAGGAAGGCCGTTTCCTCACCGGCAAGACCGCCCGTCCCGGGGAACAGCGCCTGCCGCCGGGACAGCATCTGACCCTCGACTGGCCGACGCTCGACCTCGGGCTGACGCCGGAGATATCGCACGCGCGCTGGCATCTCGACGTCTATGGCGCGGTGGAGAATCCGGTGTTCTGGAGCTTTGCGGAATTTTCCGCGCGCGCCCGGACGCCGGTCATCTCCGACATCCATTGTGTCACGACCTGGTCGCGCTACGACAATCAGTGGGTGGGCCTGCCGACCCGCAACCTGCTCGATGCCTGCCAGCCGCGCGAGAACGCGCGTTTCGTGGTGCTGCATTCCTATGACGGCTACACCACCAACCTTGCGCTGGAGGATTTCGCGGCCGAGGACGCGCTCCTCGCCCATAGCTGGTCCGGCAAACCGCTGACATCGGATCATGGCGGACCGGTTCGGCTGGTCGTGCCACATCTCTATTTCTGGAAGAGCGCAAAATGGCTGCAGGCGATTGAGTTCCTGGAAAACGACGCGCCGGGCTATTGGGAAGTCCGCGGCTATCACAGCCGCGGCGACCCCTGGGCCGAGCAGCGCTATTCCGGCGACTGATCTTCACCTCTCCCATAGGGCTAAGGCGTGCACACATTTCTGAGGTTCCATCCCTGGGCCATTTGTTCGAAACGGTGCCAGCCTCTTCGCATGGTGATCGGACCCGGCGGCCGCTCGGAAGCGTAGCCGGTCCAACCACCAAGGCGCGCAATGATCCAGGCGAGCCAAGCGATAGAATGCTTGGCGTGCGGGTTCTTTTGCTTGGCCGTCTTTCCTTCGAGGCTGATCTGCAAGGCCTCAAGCATCGGCAATTGGTCCGCGGCGACAACGTCGGTGGCCGGGCGATCGACAGTGCCATCGCGTGCGAGCACGAGCTGCATGATCTTGGTCGCTGCGATCATCGCGACGGCGGCGAGATTGAACAGCGCCTCGGCGGCTTCGACCTGACTGCTCTCGAGGTCGAGACCCTGGCTCTTGCTGGTGCGGAACAGCTGTTCGATGTGCCATCGCTGGCGATACCAAGCGACGATCTGCAGCGCTTGAGCAACTGTCGTCACCGCATGGGTGGTGAGAAGGCGCCAATGGATCGGTTCCTCGACGGCAGGATCAAGCTCCCTGACCTCGACCAGGCGCAGGGTCAATTGACGTGCAGCTGTGGGGTCGCTGCAGTTGCCCGGCCGCTTGATCGTAACCTCGCCAAAGCGCACCGCCACGTCGGCCGTGCGCGCTGGACGGCCGGGCTGCGCCCGAACTTCCAATGTGAAGTGATGTCGGACCGGCCAGGTTTCGGTAATGTCAAACAGCCTGCCGCCACCCACCAAGGCGCGATCGCGACAGGCGCGCGTCAGCAAATGGGTGCGACCGTCCGGGATCCGATCAAACTCTTCGTAGATGTCGCTCTCGCGGTCGCCGATCACGGTGACCATCGCCGCCGAAGCAAGGGCGCTCTTGGCGCTCGCTGCCCCCTTGATCCAGCGATAGGATTCCTTCTCTTCAATCGGTTGGCGGCGGTAGTCGGCGGACGCCGGCTCCTCGCGCGTCCAAATCTGCATTCCAGCCAGCCCGAGCAGGGCTCCGCTGCCCGCATCAATCGCCAGCACCGGATGCACGAACAGCCCCGGGTCACGCCCATTGCCGGATGGCCCAAGCCCCCGTACGCGCCCGGCGTGCTTGGCGTAGTTCAGTTCCGTGGTGTCTTGGATCGCAAGCACATGCAGGCCCGCGACCCGCTCCGACAGCGCTTCTGCGCTATGCACGGCAATTTCCTCGGCTGTCACGCTCGGATTGTTCAGCCAGCGGCTGAACCCTACCCATTCGGCCCGGCCATCGGCCGCCGCTCGCAGGTTCATCGTGACGCGTTCAACGGCGCGCTGCAACAACAGCGCCCCCTTTTGGCCAGCCGAGCATCGCCAAAGCGGCCGACTGACCAATCCAGCTCTTCCATCATTGCGGTCATCCCTCTTGTGGACCGCACTGAAAGGAATCAGACTCGATTCCATCTTGGCAACAAAAATTGTGTGCACGCCTTAGCCTATGAGCAGTGATCGCGTGATGTTTTCTGAACAAGACGCTCGCCACCGGAAAAATGGGCGCAACACCGATCCCCTGTTTTGATATTCGTCCTGAAGCGAGATATATGTTTTTTGAATACGGAAAGATCAGCCAGAGCGGCGAAGTGCTTGCAGGAATTAGGCCCTGCGGTCGTCAAGGAGGAAGAGTGCTCCCTTTTATTGCTCATGATTCGGGATTTTTGCGACTGACGATCGCTCACGCCAACCTCGAAAAGCTTGCCAGCAGTTGCCGGTGGGCGGAAGGCCCTGCGTATTTTGCCGCAGGGCGCTTCCTCATCTGGTCGGACATTCCGAACAACCGGATGATGCGTTTTGACGAAACCGACGCTTCAGTGTCGGTCTTCCGTTCTCCTAGCTTTAATTCGAACGGCAACACGGTCGACCGCGAGGGACGCCTGGTTAGTTGTGAACATCTTACGCGACGCGTCACCCGCACCGAGCACGATGGTTCCGTCGCAGTTTTAGCGGACCGGTATGACGGCCGCCGGCTGAACTCGCCCAACGATGTCGTGGTCAAGTCGGATGGCTCGATCTGGTTCTCCGACCCAACCTACGGCATCGACAGCGATTACGAAGGCGAACAAAGCAAGTCCGAGGTCGGCGCCTCCAACATCTACCGGATTGACGGTATCACCGGCAAAGTGACGCTTGTCGTATCCGACCGCGTACAACCCAACGGGCTGGCATTCTCGCCGGATGAAAAGCTGCTCTACGTAGCCGATACCGGTGCGACACATGTCGAAGGGCTTCCCGCAACAATCTGGTCATACAAGGTGGAGGGACGGGAAACTGGAGCTTCGTCGTTGTTCGCGACCTGTCCGGATGGATTGTATGATGGATTTCGTTGCGACGTTCATGGAAACTTATGGACATCGGCGGGCCGTAACGTCTTTTGCTACGCGCCAGACGGGAAGCACCTGGGTACGATCCCGATCGGAGAGATCGTCGCCAACGTTTGCTTTGGGGGTCCCCGCCGCAATCGGCTCTATATATGCGGGCAGACCTCGCTCTATTCGATCTATCTGAACACGCGAGCTGCGGTCTAGTGCAGGGGCGAGACATCGAGTGACGGGGGGCTAAGTCCCGCCCTGCCGTGCACAATACGGACAGAGCGAGTCGTACGGCGGCCGCACCGCGGCGCGGCATCGACTGAACCATCAGAGTGTTGTCCCGATTGACAAGCTTGTGCGGCATAATTTCTAATGGCTGCGCTGGAGTTGCGCGTGGCTTTGGCGCGGCCTTGAACAAGCGACGAGACAAGTCGCTCGGCAACACGGGAGGGAGGGCGCTGTGGCCAGCAATTACTCTCGGCCAGGTGGTGAAGAGGCGCCGCAACGCGTGGATTCCGCGGTGCTCCGGATCGATCGCGTTTTCAAGCGCTTTGGTGGAACTCAGGCTCTCAGCGACGTCAGCATGGCGGTCGGACGGGGCGAAGTCGTCGCCCTGCTCGGCGAGAACGGCGCCGGCAAGTCGACACTGATCAAGATCCTGGCGGGTGTCTACACGGTCGACAGCGGAACGATCTCCTACGCGGGAAATGACATGACCTCTGCGGTCCGTCGCATGCCGGTTTCCTTCATTCACCAGGATCTCGGATTGATCGACTGGATGACGGTAACGGAGAACATCTGCCTGACGCTGGGCTATCCCCGCCGCTTCGGTCTCATCGAGTGGTTTCGGGCGCGAAAGCTCGCCGAGGACGCGCTTGCAAGGATCGGCGCCGATATCGATCCGGATTTGCGGATCCAAGACCTCACACGAACGGAGAAATCGCTGGTCGCGATCGCGCGTGCGCTCGCAACCGAAGCGGAAATCCTCATTCTGGATGAGCCGACTGCGAGCCTGCCGGCCGACGAGGTAATGCGCCTGTTTGGTGCGCTCCGGCGCCTGCGCGAGCACGGCGTTGGCATGATCTACGTCTCGCACCGGCTCGACGAGGTATTCGAGATCGCCGACCGGATGGTGGTACTGCGCGACGGCCGCGTCGCGGGCGAGCGGGTTGTCGGACGGACCTCACCCGACGAAGCGATCCTGCTCATCGTGGGGCGCGAGCCCTCGCTGGTGTTCAGGCGACCCGCCGAGCGCGAAGGATCGGCGCGGCTCGAGCTCGAGGGTGCCGAAATCGGTCCGGTCGGGCCGATCGATTGCCGCATCCATGCGGGTGAAATCGTTGGACTCGTTGGCTTGCGGGGCGCGGGCCAGGAGCAGGTCAGCCGCGCGTTGTTCGGCGTCGAAGGCATCACCGGCGGGTTGATCCGGATCGACGGCACGCCCATCGAGCTCAGTTCTCCACGCCTTGCCATGGATTTCGGGGTCAATCTCGTCTGCGCCGACCGCGTCGGGGAATCGATCATCCCCGGGCTCTCGGTTCGTGAGAACTTCTTCCTCAATCCGAAAGCGGCAGGACGCAGAACCTCGGCCTGGCTTTCGCCGGCGAGAGAGCGCACGGCCGCGAGGCGGCTGGGGGAAACCGTCGGTCTTCGCCCGAACGATCCAAACCTCGCCATCGAGCTGCTTTCCGGTGGAAACCAGCAGAAAGTCGCGGTCGGACGCTGGCTGAACCTGAAATCGAAAATCTATGTCTTCGAGGACCCGACTGCCGGAGTGGATGTCGGCTCGAAGGCAGAAATCTACAAGCTGTTCGACGTTGCGCTCAAGGAAGGTGCGGCCATCCTGATCGTGTCGACCGATTTCGAGGAGGTCGCGAAGGTCTGCCACCGGGCGCTCGTGTTCAGTCGTGGCCAAGTTGTGCGCGAACTCCACTCAGAGGACCTTTCCGTCAGCAATCTCCTCGCCGCCGCGTCTGCCAGCGTTGCGAGGGACGGTGTCGCAGTGGCAGGCGCCGTCTATTGAGCGAGGCTCAGGATGCAGTCGATCAAGTCCAATGCGCTGGAGCCGACGCGGCCGGAGCTTGCCACGCTGTCCACCGGGCAGACTATGCTGCGGTTGCTGCCGGTTTACGGCCTGCCATTGCTGACTTTGCTCTTGATCGTTTTCTTTTCGCTGCTTCTGCCGGATACTTTTCCGACTTGGCTGAACGCGCGCTCCATCCTCGCGGACAAGTCGATCGTTGCGCTGCTGGCGCTTGCCGCAACGCTGCCGATGATGGCGGGCCGCATCGATCTCACGGTGGGGTTCGGCATCGTGCTCTGGCACATCCTGGCCATCAGCTTCCAGGTGCGATACGGCATTCCCTGGCCGTTCGCGGTCCTGCTCGTGGTGGCTTGCGCAGGCTTTGTCGGTCTCGTGAATGGCGTACTGGTCGAAGTCGCGCAGGTCGACGCTTTTGTTGCGACGCTGGGCACCGGTACGATCCTATATGCTCTCGCGCTGTGGCACACCGACGGTCGCCAAATCATCGGCACGCTGCCCCGGGATTTTCTTGCCATTAACTCGGCTTCGCTGCTTGGAATACCAGTCCCCGCATTCTATGTGCTCGGGCTGGCGCTGCTGCTGTGGATCATCAGCGAGCGCCTCCCGATCGGCCGGTTCATTTACGCCATCGGGGCCAACGAGAAGGCGGCTGCGCTCAACGGCATTCCGGTGCGCATCTATGTGATCGGCGTGTTCATCGCCTCCGGCGTCATCACGGGCCTCGCGGGCTGCGTGCTTGGTGCCAAGCTCAGGATCGGGCAGGCTAATGTCGGCCTCGACTTCTTGTTACCGGCGCTGGTCGGCGCTTTTCTCGGTTCGACTACCATCAAACCCGGACGGGTGAACGTCTGGGGCAGCGTATTCGGCATCCTCATTCTCGCGGTTGGCATTTCGGGCATCCAGCTCTTGGGGGGCGCATTCTTCGTTGAGCCGCTTTTCAACGGCACGACGCTGGTCGTCGCCATCGCGCTCGCTGCCTTCGCGCAGCGCCGGCGCACCGTCATCAAACTGCCGCCGCGCGAGCCGCAACCGGCGCCAGCACAATCCGAATCCGCGAAAGCAGCCGGGGCCACCTGAGGCCTTTACGTAAATGCCGGCAAAGCCGGCCGGGCAATCTAAAGGCGCCGCCCGTCAAACTGGGAGAGAAGCAATGATGACAACCAAAGCGATCAAAGGGGCCCTTCTGGGTTCAGTAAGCGTTCTGTTGCTGGCCACGACCCTGGCGCGGGCTGACGACGATGCCGCCTACATCGAGAAGGCGAAGGCCTTTCTGGAGACAGTCGCGGCACCGGTCACCAAATGGGACGGGCCGACGACGGGTCCGAAAGCGCAGGGCAAAAAACTGATTGCCATTGTCTCGACCGACCAGCGTAACGGCGGCGCACAGGGCGCGGGCGACGGCGCCGCGGAAGCGGCCAAGGCGATGGGCTGGGAGGTACGCCAGCTCGACGGCCAGGGCACTGTGCCAGGGCACGCGACCGCTTTGACGCAGGCGATCGCAATGAAGCCCAACGGCATCCTGAATGTCGGCATCGATAGCAAGGAGCAGCAGCCCCTGCTCGAACAGGCTTCTGCCGCCGGGATCAAGATCATCGGTTGGCACGCCGGTCCTACCGCCGGACCGGTTGAGGGCATTCCCGCCGTGTTCACCAACGTGACCACCGATCCGCTTGAAGTCGCTAAATCCGCCGGTCTCCAAGCGGTCGTGAAGTCGGGCGGCCATGCTGGCGTTGTCCTGTTCACGGATTCGATTTATGCGATCGCCACCGCCAAGACCAATGCGGAACGCGCGGCTGTTGAAGGTTGCAAGGGCTGCAAGGTGCTCGAAGTCGCAGACACCCCGATCGCCGATCTTTCCAACCGGATGGGCCAGCTCACGACCTCACTGCTCTCCAAATACGGCAAGCAGTGGACGTATTCGATTGCCGTCAACGATCTCTATTTTGACTTCTCGGCTCCGGCGCTGGAGGCGGCAGGAGTGGATCCGGCAACCGGCTTCCCGCAACAGATCTCGGCTGGCGACGGCTCGGTTCCAGCGTTCAAGCGGATCCGCGACAAACAGTATCAGATCGCGACGGTGGCGGAGCCGCTTAACCTGCAGGGGTGGATCATGATTGACGAGATCAACCGTGCTTTCGCCGGCGAGAAACCGAGCGGCTACGTACCTCACGTCCATCTGTTCATGGCCGACAACATCGAGAAGGACGGGGGCAAGGAAAACAAGTTCGATCCCGGTAATGGCTACCGTGACGAGTACAAGAAGATCTGGAGCGCGAAGTAAAGGCAA
>Ga0207707_10000377_pt1 | contig 46591 bp, 41 predicted proteins | sample KBSC83BmetaG_FD_184336 | JGI IMG/M metagenome (GOLD analysis project Ga0207707, IMG submission 184336) | Corn rhizosphere microbial communities from Kellogg Biological Station, Michigan, USA - KBS C8-3B metaG (SPAdes) (version 2) | ecosystem: Host-associated > Plants > Roots > Rhizosphere ... | reverse complement strand
GCTGGAAGAACTGGCGCAGGCGCGTCAACGGATCGGGCGATACGACGAAGCGTCCGCGTGCCTGGAACAGGCGAGCGGCATGGCGACCCGGCAGGGATTGTCCGGGCGACGCGCCGGCATCGAGCGCCGCTTGGGCACGTTGTGCCACTGGCGGGGCAGACACGAGGAGGCGCTGGCGCATTACGAGGCCGGCATTGCGGCCGCGGGTGCCCGCGGAAACGAGCTGGTCGTCGCGGGGCTGCAGGTGTCCAAGGCGTCCTGCCTGGAAGCGCTCGGGCAGGCTGCCGACGCGGAGCAGGCGCTGCAGAGTGCCATGGCGATGGCGGAGCGTCACGGTGGCGACGCGCTGCTGGCTCGCGTGCATCGATCGTTCGCGCTCACGTATCTGTGGATGGGTGCGTCCGACCAGGCGCGCGATCACGCAACCCGCGCCCTGGCGCATGCGCAGGCGGGCGACGAGCCGGCCGTTGCGTGGTCGGCGCACTGGTCGCTCGCGGCTTTGGCCGGACTCACGGGCGACACCGCGGCTACCGCACTCAACATCGCACAGGCCGAGCGCATTGCGACGGAGCTGCGCTCGCCTGTGCTGGGGCTCTGGGTCAACGAGATTGCCGTTGAATACAAGTCCATGACCGGCGACTGGCGCTCGGCTTCCGCGCTGGCGTCGCGCAGCATAGAGCTGGCGCGATCCCTCGATCAGCGCTCGCTGCTCCCCCGTCTGCTCGTGTCCGCCGGGATTCTCACCGTGGAACGCGGGCAGTTCGCCGACGGCAAGCGGCTGCTCGATGAAGCGTGGACGCTGGCGGGAGCGGCCTCGCGGGACGACGGCAGACGCGACGTGCATACGCTGATGCGCGCCTATACCGGCATGACGATCTACCATCTCATGTCCGGAGCCTACGACGAGGCCATCCGGATCGGAAACGAGGGACTCAACGTCGTGGATCGGTCCGGCTATGCCGTGTGGGCCATTCACCGGCTGCTCCCCTCCATCATCGAAGCCGCGCTCTGGAAGCGCGAGCACGACGTGGCGGCGCGCTACGTCCTCCGGCTGCGCCGTGATTCGGAACGAGTCGGACAGCGGCTGGGGCTCATTCTCGCGGATGTGGCCGACGCGGTCGTGAGCATGCTTCGGGGCACGACGCAGGCCGGGCTCGCGCGGGTCGTTGCGTGCGCCGATGCTCTCGAAGAGATTCCGCTTCCTTTTCACGCCGCGCGGCTGCGGCGCGAGATCGCGCGCCGTCACATCGAACTGAATGATCGGCCATCGGCGGTGGCGCAGTTGCGACGGGCGCACGCGGTCTTCGCGCGCCTCGATGCCCGCAGTGAGCTCGACGGCACGCGTGCGCAGCTTCGGGAGCTTGGCGCGCGCATGCCAACGCAGCTCGCGGGCGCCGGCACGGACGGGCTCACCGGCCGTGAGCTGGACATCATCCGGCTCGTCGTCGCCCACAAGTCGAACAAGGAGATCGGCCGTGCGCTCGGTATCTCCGCGCGAACGGTGAGCACGCACCTCTCGAACATCTTCAGGAAGCTCGACGTGGATTCGCGCGGAGCGGTGGCGGACGCCGGGAGAAGTCTGGGCTGAGGCACGCACCAGCAGAGCGGGCCAGACACGTGAGTGTCTGACCCGACGTCGCGATCACGATCCTGCGTGCGACGCGCGGTGCTACTCCCGCGTCTTCGCGATCTTCACCCGCCATTCCATGGGACCCTGCGCCAGATACGTCCACTCGAACGTGTTCGGCCGTTCCGCCATGAGCTGGTAGTGCAGCGGCTTGGGATCGTGATCGTTGATGAGCACCATGGCCTGACCACCGGCCAGATTGTCGAAGGTGCGGAAAATGGTCGGATGCTTGTCTCGCGGTGGGATGACGCGAACATCGAGCTCCACTGAATCCGGCGACATTGACGTGTTCTCCAGGTACGGGTGAGGAAGCTGTGCCGGCGGCCATGCCACCGGCGGCGACTCATGAGGCACGGCGGATCCGCACCAGAATGGCATCCGATCGTGTCTCATCGATCGTGAAGGTGAACCCGCGCTCCGCGAGTATGGGGAGCATAAACTGCGGCACGCGCACGTTGACATGCACGAGTGTGTGGTCCCTGGGCATGTGCTCGAGCGCGGCCAGCGTGCGCATCATGGGTTCGGGCGGCTCGAGGCCACGCACGTCGAGCCAGCGCTCGTCGGAAGCCGCGGGTGCGATGTCGTCATGATGCGTACCCGGCGCCTCGACGCTGGATTCCGTCGCGTCGCTGGCACGACCGGACTCGTTTCCCGCATGCCAGAACCAGGCGGACCAATCGTCCACCGCATGCTCCTCGGTCCTGAAGGCAAGGCCACGTTTGCTCAGCACGGCGCAGAGCGGAAGCGGTTCGAACGTGGCGCGAAGCCGGAGCACCTCGGATTCCTCCAGCGCTGCCACCGCTCGCATGATCGTGGAAAACGGCTCGCGCCCCGCGCGCAGCTCCGTGCGCACATCCAGCTCCACCACGCGCGCGCCGCCTGGCCATGAGGGAAGCGACTCGGGCGACTTCGACGCGGGCGCGTCGTTCGATGCGGTACGCTGGTCGTCGTCCGGCGTTCGGATGCCCAGCGCCTGATTCAGATCCTGCACCAGCAGAAGAGGAGGGATCTTCGCGATGCGGGCCGCCTGCTCGATCGTGACCAGCCGCGCCATGACTCGTCGCATGGCCCGATTGCGCAGCTTTGCCAGTGCGGGCGCGCGCCGGACAAGTACCTCGATCAACGATTCATCGCGAGCGAGCACATCACTCACGACATCCGACCGGCGTACCGGCACTGCGTCGCGCGAGGCGCTCACTGATGCGTCCCGGTCGCGATGTGCACGATCTGACCCAGGAAAATCAGCGTCCCGGCAAGGAAGAGCACCGCGCCGCAGCGCGTGACGTGCACGATGCCGGAAAGCTCTCCTGTCGCGAGCCCGACGACACCGAGCGCCATCACGACGAGCTGAATCTGCGCGACGCGGGCCGAGAACAGTTGCGCGACAGTGGGAACCGCTTCCTTGCCCATACGGCCGCGAAAGCGCGTGGTCCACGCCAGCAGCGGTACGATCTTGTAGAAGAAGCCGGACACGTAGAGCACGATCCCGCCGAGCAGACCCACCGTGATGTACGCCGTCGCGAGTCGCGTGTGTGCCGCTCCCGCGGCCAGCGTCAGGGGGCCGAGCACTGCGCTCACCACGAGAAATCCGAGCGCGACACGCACGAACTGCATCCCGACGTCGATCCTGCGGCGAATGCGCTTGCGATAGAAGCACAGCGCCTGCGTGAGAAAGCACGCGACGCCGCCCTCGACGAGAACTACGCCGGTCCAGCTTGCCCACGTGCTGGCGGTGCCGAGGCCCGTGGCCAGCACGGCAACGCCGGGAGCGAGCAGCATGAGCGCCCGGGCGGTCCACTTCGTGTTCGCGCCATGGGCCAGGAGAAACATCGGCAACAGGCGGTGCGAGACGCCGACGATCATGATCAGCACCCAGCCGAGCAGCGCGATGTGCAGGTGTGCCGCCAGTACGCGCAGGCGAAGCGCGGCGATGAAGCCGGTGTGCAGGTTGTGCAGCAGCACGACACCCAGTGACAGCGTGGAAAACAGGAAGAGCAGCGCGATCGGAATGGCGGCCCAGGTTGCATCTCGCATGCGAGCGCGCGGCAGCGAAATGCCGATGTTCGCGATGACGAGCAGGATGCCAATGGTGATCAGCGCGATGCCGGCGTGATCGAGTGCAAGCCTGCTGGTGGCGACGCCTGTCGCGAACAGCGCGACCCCGGGAACGAAGATCCAGAAGCTCGCATGTCCCAGCCGCTCCGAGCGCAATGGCGCGCCCAGCGCCACGGGCAACAGTTGGCACAACGCTCCGAAGATGGTCGTGGTGATCCAGCCGAGCGTGAACAAGTGCGTAATGCCGGCGACGTGTGGCGAGGGATACAGGCCGGCGGCCAGCTCGGGTGCGATCCAGACGAGTCCCAGTGTACCCGCGAGGAGGAACACCATGGATGCCACGAAGTGCTCCGCGGCGAGATGGAGCGAGCCGGATGCGGGTGTCGGCGGGCCGGCCGCGACACCGAGTGGCCGCGCCGCCCCTGGAGATGACGCCAGCGGAGCCAGGGTCGCACTCATGCGGCGGCGCCCGTGCCGCTCTCGCGTTGTTCCCAGCCGAGCGTGCGAGCCACGCCGTCCGCGACGCGCGAGAAGCTCACGGAGGCCGGGGCGTCCGGTCGCGCCAGCACGGTCGGCGTGCCGCCATCGCCTTCGGCCACCATCGCATCATCGAAGGGAATGGCGCCAAGGAAGGGAATGCCCAGTTCGTCGGCGACCGAGCGCCCGGCACCAGCTCCGAAGGCGCCGGTCATGTTTTCCACGATGCCGAGCACCGGTACCTCGAGCGTGCGGAACATCGCCGCCGCCTTGCGCGCCTCCACGGCGGCCACGCGCGCTGGCTGCGTCACCACCACGGCGCCGGAGAGCACGACGGACTGGGCGAGGCTGAGCGGGATATCGCCGGTGCCAGGCGGCAGATCCACGACGAGCACGTCGAGCGCGGGCCAGGCCACACCACGGGAAAATTGCCTGACGGCCTTGGACACCATGGGCCCGCGCCAGATCGCGGGCGATCCCTCACCGAGGAAGAAGCCGAAGCTGATGAATGGAATTCCATGCGCTTCGAGCGGCAGGATATGCTTCTCCGCCGTGAGGCGCACGCGCCCGGCGCCATCTTCAATGCCCAGCAGGATCGGCAGACTGGGGCCGTAGATGTCCGCATCGAGCAACCCCGTGCGCAGGCCGCCCCGCGCGAGCGCAAGCGCCAGATTGACGGCTACGGTACTCTTGCCCACGCCGCCCTTGCCGGCTCCGACCGCGATCACATGCTGCACCGAGGCGAGCCGCGCCTGCTCTGCCCAGGGATCGCTCACGCCGCGCGTCGTCGCGATGGGATTCGCCGTGGATATGGGCGGCCCGATCTCGACGGCCACGCTTCGCGCACCGAGTCGCGTCAGCTCCGCGGTGATCGCGCCGCGGAGGCGCCCGGGAATACTGGCATCGTCAGTGCGGATCGCGAGGCGGACCTTCACGCGAGCGTCGCACACGCTCACGTGCTCCACCATGTTGAATGACACGATGTCGCGCGTGAGACCGGGGTAGCGGATCGCGCCGAGCGCCAAGCGCACCGCGTCGTTGGTCAGCTCAACCGTCATGTCCACACGATCGCTGCCGGATCGGCCGCGCGACGTGACGCATGTCTCACGGCGCGAGCGGTGTGACAACCGTCACGCGATGCGCAGGGCCGCGTGCGCAACGTTGCAGCGGGGCCCTCGAGCACACGGCCCGTCACACTCCGGAAGGGAGCAGCCAATGACTCTGAGCGACCCGCGCGTCGACGCCAGCTGGCAGGCGCTGCGCATGGTGATTGATCCGGAGCTGGGCGTGAACATCGTCCGGCTCGGTCTCGTCTTCGATGTCGTCATCCGGGACGACATCGTGCACATCACGCACACCTTGACCACACGCGGATGCCCCATGGAGCACGTGATCCGCCAGGGTATCGGGGAAGCGATGCAGACGGTCGAAGGCGTTGCCGGGTTCGAGACGCATCTCGTGTGGGATCCGGCCTGGCATCCCGGCATGATCGAGCAGGACGTGTTCCAGGCGTGAGTGCGCCGCACGTCAGGCATTGACCGACACATCGAGGCGCGAATGCCGCACGCGCCGCGGCGCATTGCCTGATTGTTGCGCCCCCTCGGCGAGCCGATGTTCCCGCGTGACTGAGATGGCAGTTCGACTCAACCACGCATGCCGAGGTCCATATGAGGCTGTCCCTGTTCTACAAGCTTGCTGCCGGTGCCGGAGCCGCCGCGCTCGTGGGCGCGGCGCTGCACGCCTGCGCCGCGCCCGGTCCCAGGACATCGAACCTCGTGACGGGTGATGCGGCATCCCGGGTGTACGTACCACCCGGATCGTACGACGAGTTCTACGCATTCCTCTCCGGCGGCTATAGCGGACAGGTCACCGTGTACCTGCTTCCCTCCGGCCGACTCGTCACGGAAATCCCCGTCTTCTCGCAGTTCCCGGAGACCGGCTACGGATACGACGAGAACACGAAGGCGCTGCTCGAGACCACCTATGGCTTCGTCCCATGGGATGATTCACACCACCCCGAGTTCTCCCAGACGAACGGCGTACCCGACGGGCGCTGGCTCTTCATCAACGGGAACAACACGCCGCGCGTGGCCCGAATTGATCTGACGAGATTCGAGACCACCGAGATTCTCCAGATTCCGAACGCCGCCGGCGGTCATGCCTCGCCGTTCATCACGCCGGACAGCAAGTACGTCGTCTCCGCCACCCGCTTCAGCGTGCCGGTGCCGAACACCGACGTTCCCATCGAGTCGTATCAGAAGAATTTCAAGGGAACGCTCTCCTTCATCACGGCTGACAAACCGGGGAAGATGGACATCGCGTTCCAGATCCTCATGCCCGGTTACGACTACGACCTCGGTCATGCAGGGAAGGGTCCGTCGGATGGCTGGTTCTTCTTCAGCTCGTACAACACCGAGCAGGCATACGCCAGGCTCGAGGTGAATGCATCGAAGAACGACAAGGACTTCGTTGCGGCCGTGAATTACCGGCGCGCGGAGCAGTGCGTCGCGGCAGGAGCTTCGTGGCCACGCTGCCGAGCATCAGTCGCTCGAGTCCTGTTCGTCCGTGGCTTCCGGCGACAATGAGGTCGACAGGTGTGCGATGCGCGAGCGCAACGAGCAGTTCGGCAGGATCGCCATGCAGGACGACGACGTTGAATTGGTGCACGCCCAGCGGGTCGATCTCCTCGATCATGCGCGCCGCCGATGCTTCCACCCCCGTCCGGTAGACGCGCTCCCATTCGGTGCGACCCGCATCGAGCAGATCGATCTCAGGCATGACGTGCGCGAGCGTCACCTGCGCGCCCTCCGCAAGGAACTGCATCGCGACGCGCGCGGCGTTGAGACTGGACGTACTGAAGTCCGTCGTGATCAGCGCGCGACCCGGCAACCCCACGGTCTTCCCGCTGACGGCAAGGACGGGCACCGCGGCCGCGCGCAGCGCGCCCGCCGCGCCGGGCCTGCCGTGCGTCCCCACCAGAATCGAGTGCCGCATGAGTGCCTCCTGTCGTGACGCGGCGCATGGATTCCGGCCGCGGGTTCCGCCGTCATGCGTGCAGCGGCACGCACCGGCGGGCGAACTCACTGTCACAATGCGGCGCGTCCACCGCCGATACCATCAGGCGAACTCCGCGACGGGTGTAGGGCAAAGGCCGATCCACGGCGGATGTCAGCGAATCCCCCACACACACGTGCGTGGATCACGCATCAAACTTCCAGCATCTCCCGACACCCTTCGCGGCCCGGCAGAGCCATCGTACAGGCACGCACCATGTACGATCCGCCCTGGAGGGGGACCATGATCCGCAAGCGAGTGCTGTTCACGACCATTGCCGCAGGAGCCACCGTGCTGCTGACTGCTGCTTTCGTCCGGGAGAACCACCCGCGCCCGTCGGTGGTGCGAACGGATTTCGCACGCACCATCACGCCAACCACGCCTGACTACCAGGCGAAACTGCCGCCGCTCGATCCCGCGCCGGTCAAGGAGTTCCGCATTCCCATTAGGGACGCGACGCTGCAGATCGGCCCGGGCGTCACGTACCAGGGCTGGACTTTCGGCGGCACCGTACCCGGTCCCGTGCTGCATGTCCGGCAGGGCGACCTGGTGAAGGTGACGGTCGTGAACGAGACGCCCATGCCCCACTCGATCGACTTCCACGCGGCGCGCGTCCCGGCGAATGTCGCCTATCGCGCGATCATGCCCCGGGATTCGATCCAGTTCGAGTTCACCGCGACGGATCCCGGCGCGTTCCTCGTGCACTGTGGCACGCCGCCGGTCCTGATGCACCTCATGCAGGGCATGTACATGGCCATGATCGTGGACCCGCGCGGCGGCTGGGGGACCAAAGCCGATCAGGAGTTCGTGCTGGTGCAGAGCGAGTTCTACGCGAAGGATGCTCCGGGCGGCGCACCAGCCCAGCCTGATTACGCCGCGGCGCAGGAAAAGGAAGCCAGCCAGGTGGTCTTCAATGGACGGGCCTTCCAGTACAAGGATCACCCGCTGCACGTCAACGTCGGTGATCGCGTGCGCTTGTTCGTGGTCAACGCGGGCCCGAGCTTCACCAGTGACTTCCACATCGTGGGTGCGATCTTCAATCGGGTATACCCGGATGGCGATCCCGCGCACGTGCTCAGCGATGTGCAGACCTACGCTGTTCCAGCGGGCGGCGGCGCGGTGTTCGAGACCGTGTTCGACCCGAAGCAGAGCGGCGAAGGACTCTATGCCTTCGTGACGCACAGCTTCGCGGATGCCCAGAAAGGCGCAGTCGGGCTCATTCAGGTGGGCACGCCGAAGCAGTTTGCGACGATGGATCACTGAGTCGCGGAATGGCGAGGAGTTCCGGGGCCGGGCGCTGACGAGTGTCCGGTCCGCTGCTCATGCGGGCGTTGCCATTCTCCCGCACCGGGCCAATCATCCACATCATGCGCGAGCACACCGATCGTGGCGACGCAGTTCCTCGCCGGATCATCGGCTTTCATCAGGACGACGAGCATCACTGGGTGGCTGACCTGGAGTGCGGTCACACGCAGCATGTGCGGCATGACCCTCCCTGGCAGGTGCGCGAATGGGTCACCACCGCCGAGGGGCGGACGAGTCATCTGGGCACCACGCTGCGCTGCGTCACGTGCGTGGCCGAATGCGCCCCCGAAGGGTCCGATCAGGAGCGCAGCCGCACGAAGTAGATCTTCTCGGTCACGCTGTTCGCCGCATAGCGACGCTGGTCGTGATCGCGATCGGCGCGATAGCGCGCGTAATGCTGCTCGTACACGCGAAAACTCGATGGCTCGCCGTGGGCGCGAAAGATCCGGCGGATCTCGTCTTCCGGAATGATCCCTTCGCTGTTGTAGCTCATGAGCACGTACCGCGCGTCGGCCTGGCCGATCAACTCGTCGAGCGCGTCAACGCATCCGCCGCGGGTGGACCAGCGCGACTTCCGGTCGGCATCCGGAATGAGCCCTGTCTTGCCACGCACCTCGGGTTCGGCGTGAAACCACCCGGTGGCAATGACCTCGGGGACATGATAGTACGCGCTGTACTGCCGGGTGTTATAGGGCGGATCGAGATAGAGCAGCTCGTGCCGGCCCACGTTGTGCACGAGCTGGTTGGCGTCCCCCAGCATGGTGCGACACGCGAGTCCAGTGCCGGTCACGAGGTCCGGTAATTCCAATCGCAGCGCGCGGCGCGCGTTGGACTGCCACGCCTTGACGTACGCGGCGTAGATCCCGGTGGTGTTGGCCACCGCATCGGCGCCTTCGAGCAGTGACGCGAGCAGCAACGCCTGTTCGTGATCGGTCAGCAGTCCCGCGGATCGCCACTCATGGATGCGCGTTCTGACGGCATCGATGCGCTGCCCGTTCGTCGCGGTGAAATACATGCGGTCGCGGTCCTCACCGCCAGTGGCATGGCGCGAATACTCCCGGGTCACGAAGCCGGCGCATCGCGGCAGCGCCTGCTCGAGATAGCAGAGCACCTCGCACGCCGGACGGTGCAGATCGGTCGTGGCGCCCCAGAGGTCATGCTGTGTGGTCAGCATCCTGTCGGTGCAATGCCGGCAGTGCGGATCTTCGCGGCTCGCGCGCAGCGCGGCATCTTCCTCGAAAAGCGCCGTGAAGGCGGGCACCACGTCGAGCTCGATGCCCGACTGCTGCAGAACGAAACTGTACGTCATGAGATCGCACGACCAGACTTCGAAGCCGCGCCGCTTCAGGAAGCGACCGACGCTCGCTGTCCCCGCGAACGCGTCGAACGCGCGGCCGCCGCGAATGTCGTTATCGTCCAGCACGCTGCCAATGAAGGCCAGCAGCCTGGTCTTGTTCCCCAGATATCGCATAATCGTGGACTGGTGCGACCTGCATTCGCGGCGCGCCGGGAAAATCCTTCCCGACTGCCGATCCGCCCGTACGTCGCGTCGCAGTGGAGCACAGCACTTGCAGCGGAAGCGCCCGGTCTTCAATCCAAAGGTACTGCCATGCTCAAGACTCGCCGCCTGGGCAACCAGGGCCTCACCACTTCATCCCTCGGACTCGGCTGCATGGGGATGTCCGAGTTCTATGGCGATCGCGACGACAGCGAATCCGTCGCAACCATCCATCGCGCCCTCGAGCTCGGCGTCACGCTGCTGGATACCGCGGATGTCTATGGGCCGCACACGAATGAAGAGCTCGTTGGTCGCGCGATCAAGGGGAAGCGCGATCGGGTGATTCTCGCCACCAAGTTCGGCATTGTGCGAGACCCGAAGAACCCGGCCGCGCGCGCGGTGAACGGTCGCCCCGAGTATGTACGCGCATCCTGTGACGGCTCACTCAAACGACTCGGTGTGGACGTCATTGATCTGTACTATCAGCATCGCGTGGACCCCGATGTGCCCATCGAGGAGACCGTTGGCGCGATGGCCGAGCTCGTGCGGAGCGGCAAGGTCCGCTTTCTCGGCCTCTCCGAAGCTGCTCCCGAGACCCTGCGCCGCGCGCACGGCGTGCACCCGATCAGCGCGCTGCAAATGGAGTATTCCCTCTGGAGCCGCGACGCGGAGGACGGCGCGCTCCTCATGTGCCGCAATCTCGGGATCGGCTTTGTGGCATACAGCCCTCTGGGCCGCGGCTTTCTCACCGGCCGCTTCAAGACGGTGAATGACCTGCCCGCGGATGACTATCGCCGGAGTTCGCCGCGCTTCCAGGGCCGGAACTTCGAGAAGAACCTGGAGCTGGTGCGGCACATCAAGGAACTTGCGAGGCAACGCGGTTGTACACCATCACAGCTCGCGCTGGCCTGGGTGCTGGCGCGAGGGCAGGACATCGTCCCGATTCCAGGTACGAAGCATCGCCGGTATCTGGAGGAAAACATCGCGGCGGCGGATATCTCCCTCACGTCAGCTGAGCTGGCGCGCATCAATGCGGTCGCGCCCAGAGGGGTGGCTGTGGGGAACCGGTATCCGGAGGCGATGATGCAGTCACTCGGTCGCTGACGACAGCACCGGAGGCGGCGGAGGCGTCAGGATGGAGGAACAGGCGGGCTGGGAGCGGCCTCCACGACACGTCGGCGCTGGCCCGCATGTTGCCCGTGGTGGTGTTCGCTGGTCAACGAGCCTCGGTCACGTTGCGAGGTGGTACAGCGTGGGCGAGGCCATCGCACTGAGAGAGTGGCAATGACGAATCTGAAGATTGGGATGGTGGCACTGGGGCTGTCGCTGCTAGCTGCGCCGGCGGCACAGGCGCAGTTCGGCATCAAGGCAGGGGCTTCCTTCGGAAGCATCTCGAATCAGGGTGTGTTGCCGGGAGATCTCTCTGATCGGACCGGCTTTACCGGTGGACTCACCGCTGGTGCGAGCTTCGGCATATTCGGCCTCGGCGTCGATGCGCTCTATGCGCAGCGGGGCGCCAAGTCCGATGCGCCCGATGCGCTGGCGGCAACGCAACTCGACTACATCGACGTCCCGGTTTATCTCACTGCCGGGGTCCCCGTAGGAGTCGTCAGGCCATACATCTACGCCGGTCCCCAGATGTCCTTCGAAGTCCGCTGTCGCACCTCCAACGGGTTTGACTGTCCGGACACGGGACGCCCCACAACGGATTACGCCGCCGTGGTTGGTGCCGGAGTACGATTGGGGGGCGTGCTGGGTCTCGAAGGGCGCTACGTCTACGGGTTGCGTGATCTGAAGCTTTCGACTGTCACCAGTGGAACCAGTTACAAGAATCGCTCATTCATGATACTGGTCAGTCTGACGCACTGAGAGCTTCCTCGCCGCTGCGCGGAGCTCCGACAGGGCGGGCCCGGCTGACTGCCGGGCCCGCCCTGTTTCCGGACCAGTCGATGCCCGGCGGCTGGATGGCGCATTTTCCGCTTTACGGTGTAGCAGATGCCGAGCATACACGCACAGGAACGGGAGACCACATGAGGCAAGCATCGCGTTCAGCCGCGCGCACCAGTGTCGCACTCGCCGCGGCATTCCTCTGCCTTGGCGCCGCGCGCACGACGCATGCACAGGCGCCGGCTACCTGGAGTCAATCCATGACGTATCACAAGCCATCCGACAAGGAGCTGCAGCAGAAGCTCACGCCGCTGCAATACGACGTCACGCAGCATGCCGCCACCGAAACGCCGTTTCACAATGCCTACTGGAACAACCATGAGGCCGGCATCTATGTGGACGTCGTGTCGGGCGAGCCCCTGTTCAGTTCTCTGGACAAGTTCGACTCTGGTACCGGGTGGCCCAGCTTCACGAAGCCGCTGGAGCCCGGCGACATCACGTACAAGCAGGACCACTCGATCATGATGGAACGCACCGAGGTGCGCTCGGCGCATGCCAACTCGCACCTCGGTCATCTGTTCAACGACGGGCCGCTACCCACGGGTCAGCGCTATTGCATGAACTCGGCGGCGATGCGGTTCATCCCGGTAAGCGAGCTCGCGGCCCAGGGGTACGGCAAGTATCTCTCGCTCTTTCAGCCGCACGCACAAACGCAGTCGGCAAAGGCGCATCACGAAGACCGCGCAGCCGCGCCGAAACAACCCTGAGTGCCGGATGACGAGCGCGACCGGTGTCGCGCTCGTCCCGGCGATGCCATCGAGGTATCCCACGTGCGCTCCACAGTTCTGCTTGGTACGGCGGTATGCGGTCTCGCGCTCGCCGCGACGGCGCTCGCGAGCAGCGGCGTCACGCACGCATCGTCGCCCACGGTGCGTCTGCCCGACCCCACCATTGACGAGCCGCTCGCCGCGCGATCCGGCGCGCGCACGCTGGTGCTGGCGGGTGGCTGCTTCTGGGGACTGCAGCTTGTCTTCCAGCACGTGAAAGGGGTTACCGCCGTGACTGCCGGCTACTCCGGTGGCGCCGCGGAAACCGCCACGTACGATCAGGTCAGTACGGGTACTACCGGACACGCCGAATCCGTTCGCATCACGTACGATCCATCACGCATCACGTATGGGCGGCTGTTGAAGGTGTTCTTTTCCGTCGCGACCGATCCGACGGAGTTGAATCGCCAGGGGCCGGACGTGGGCCCGCAGTATCGGTCAGCCATCTTCTATGCCGACCAGGAGCAGCAGCGCATCGCCACGGCGTATATCGCGCAGCTCGGCTCCGCGAAGTCCTTCTCGGCGCCCATCGTTACGCAGGTCGTACCCTTCAAGGGGTTCTACGCGGCCGAAGATGAGCATCAGGATTTCGCGATCAAGCATCCGGACTACCCGTACATCGTGATCAACGACGCGCCCAAGCTGAAGAATCTGGCGGCCGAGTGGCCCGGGCTGTATCAGACGGCAGCGGTGCGCTGACGCGCGCACGTTCTCGCGAACAGCGTGGTTGTCCTCAGTTCACGCGCGCGCGAAAGTAGACTGGCATCAGGACGCGTTGCGCCACGGGGCAACTGGCGCGCCGGGCTGGCGCGAACCGCCAGTGCTTCACGGCGCCACGCGTGGCGTCAATGAATGCTTGCGTACTCGCGCGGTCGGCGGGCGACGCGAGCGCGATCGGAGTGACGTGGAGACTGTTGTCGTCCACTGAGCCGTCGGGTCGCACGACGAACTCGGCCAGCATGTCCGCCCACTCACCCTTTCCTTCGGCGCGCGACGGATAGATCGGCGGGAGCGCTCCGTGAGCAAGCAGCGCGCTTCGCGTCACGGTGCGGGGCTCCGCGACGCGAAAGAGCGCCTGCTGAACCGCGTCGGAGTCGGCGCTCAGCGAAACGCTGAAACGGAGCCGGACGCTGTCGCTCGGGAAGTTCGCCGGGAAGGGCACGAACAGGCGACCGCCCGTCTCGCGATGCAGCCAGTCGCGCAGCGAATCCGCGTATGCCCCCGCATCGGCAAAGACGATCTGCACATCCGTGATGTCTCCCGATCGATGCAGCACGAAATCCAGCGCGGCGCGCAGGATGAGATGCGGGCCGGGAGTCAGTTCCGCTGACTCCGCGCGGGGGAGCGACTGCGCACCGCGCAGCGATGTCACCACCAGGCCGGCGTTGACGTCCACCTGCGTGACGCCACGCGGCTTGGGGACGTCGTCCACCAGCGCCGCCAGCGCGGTCTGGAGCAGAACACGCGGCGCTGCGGTGTCGGCCCCGACGCCGGTCATCGAGGCGATGGCGGTGCCGAGCAGCACCTCTGTCTTCACCGAATCACACGCGGACGCGTCGCCGCGATCCTGGGCGTGGAGTGAAGCAGCGGTGACGGTCAGCGCACCGAACAGCAGCGCCACGATGGTCTCCCGGATGTGGTGCAGCGGCACGTTCCCTCAACTGGAGAGTTTGTTCGCCGCATTGAGCGCCGCCACCTTGTAGCACTCAGCGAGCGTGGGGTAGTTGAACACGGTGTCGAGAAAGTAGTCGAGCCCGCCGCCCAGCCCCAGCACCGCCTGCCCGATGTGCAGCAGCTCGGTGGCGCCGCTCCCGATGATGTGGACCCCGAGCAGGCAGCGCGTTTCGCGGTGAAAGAGCATCTTGAAGAAGCCGCTGTCGTCGCCGAGAATCTGGCCGCGCGCAATCTCGCGATAGCGAGCCACGCCAACCTCGTAGGGCACGCGCGCCGCCGTCAGCTCGTGCTCTGGCGCCCCGACCATGGACACTTCGGGAATCGCGTAGATGCCGATCGGAAAGTGGGACGTCATGGGGTGGGCCGGCGCGCCGAGTGCATAACAGGCGGCGAGTCGTCCCTGCTCGCTCGATGTGGCTGCGAGACTTGGATACCCGATGACATCCCCGGCGGCATAAATGTGCGGCACGGACGTCCGAAACGTGGCATCGACCGTGATGCGTCCCCGGTCATCCGCGGCGAGCCCGGCTCGCTCCAGCGCCAGGCCGGACGTGGCGCCGGTACGGCCCACCGAGAATAGCACCATGTCGGAAACGATGCGTTTCCCCGACTCGAGCTCCAGCACGGCGCGGCGCGGCGGCCCCTCGCGGATCTCGAGGCGCGATACTGCTTCGCCACCGCGGAACGCGACGCTCCGGTCGCGGAGCTGGTGCAGCAGCTCGTCCACGATCTCGGCATCGAGGAATTCCAGCGGGCGCGTCCGCTTGTCCACCAGGGTGACTTCCACACCCAGCGCGGCGAACATCGACGCGTATTCAATGCCGATGACCCCGGCTCCCACGACGGCGAGCGAGCGGGGCAGGGCCCGGAGCCCGCAGATGTCATCGCTGGTGATGATGACATCACCGTCAGCCGTCGCACATGGTGGCGGCGCGGCCGTCGTCCCCACCGCGATGAGCACCGAATCGGCTTCGAGCTCCGTGGAATCCTCGCCGGCGTGCACGCGAATGCGATGCGGGTCAATGAACGACGCCTCGCCGCGCACCACATCCACGCCGTTGCGCTGAAGCTGCTTCGCGATGATGTCCGCCTCACGACACATGACCTGATCCACACGCGCGAGCAGTTGCTGCGCGGTTGGTCGCTGCGACATCACGCCGGCGGTCCAGGCGTCCGCAATACCCTCACGGTTCATGGTCCGGGCAATGGCCTCACGAAACGTCTTGCTCGGGATCGTTCCGGTGGCAACGCAGACGCCGCCGAGTGCGCCACGACGCTCGACCACGGCGACACGTTTTCCGAGCTTGGCGGCCTGCACCGCGGCGCGCTGGCCGGCGGGGCCGCTGCCTATGCACACGAGATGGTAGGACAATACAGTGCGGAGAGGTTGGGGTGGGAGTGGAATATGTGGCACCGGATATGGTATCGTCGAGATGCTGCTGTCGAGATGCTGTCCGGCACTCACACTTCATCCTGGTGTCTCATGTCCATTCTCGCGCTCAACAGCGGTTCCTCGAGTCTCAAGTTTGCGCTCTACGACATGCAGCATGCCGAAACCCGGCTACTGGCCGGTTCGCTGGAAGGCATTGGCGGCGATGACCCCACTGCAAGTGTCAGGAGGGAGAACGAGAGTGCGACGAAGGAGCAATTGGCGTCTGCGACACCCGCATCGGCGCTGGAGTGGATGGTTGCGCTGCTCGAGCGCGAGGGGCATGTCGCCCGCATCCGCGGCGCCGGGCACCGGCTGGTACACGGTGGCTTGCGATTCGAGGAACCGGTGCGAGTCACGCCGGCGATCGTCGGATCGCTCAGGACGCTCGTGCCGCTGGCGCCGCTGCATCTGCCGCGGGAGCTCGATGTGCTCGAGGCGCTTTCCGCATTGCTTCCCACTGTTCCGCAGGTTGCCTGCTTCGATACCGCCTTTCATCGGTCGATGCCGCTTGTGGCCCAATGGTTCGGGTTGCCACGAGCCCTCGCGGAACGCGGTGTGCAGCGCTATGGATTCCACGGACTGTCGTGCGAGTACGTCGTGGAACACTTGCGACGTGAAGGACGGCTCGGGCGTCGGGCCGTGATCGCGCACCTTGGCAGCGGGGCGAGTCTCACCGCCGTTCGCGATGGTGTCAGCATTGACACGAGCATGGGACTGACGCCGAACGGGGGCTTCCTCATGAGTACGCGCTCCGGCGATCTCGATCCCGGTGTGCTGCTCTACCTCATGCGAGTCGAGGGACTGTCGGTGAATCAGGTCGCGGAGCTCGTGTCCACACGCTCGGGTCTTCTCGGCATCTCGGACAGCACCGGCGACATGCGCGAGCTGCTCGATCGTGAATCCACGGATCCCCGCGCCGCGGACGCGGTGAACATGTTCTGTTATGGGGTGCGCCGGTTTCTCGGCGCCTATGCGGCGGTGCTCGGCGGGCTCGATACGCTGGTGTTCACCGGTGGCATTGGCGAGCACGCTCCGGTCGTGCGTGAACGGATCTGCCAGGGACTCGAGGGCCTAGGCATCGTCCTCGATCCTGATCGGAACCAGGCCAGCACGACCCTGGTGTCGCAGGAGGGTGCGCCAGTGGCCATCCGGGTCATTGGCGCGAACGAAGAATTGATGATCGTACGACACGCGGCTCGCCTGCTGGCGTGACGCTCGCCGTGCGTGACAGGAGGTGTGTCATGGCGCAATCCCGGGCGCGACTGGATCAACTGCAAATGCTGTTTCGCGCGGCGAATTTCCTGAGCCTCGCCGAGCTGTACCTGTGTGACAACGCGCTGCTCAGACGACCGCTCGAACCGCGGCACATCAAGAAGCGCCTCCTGGGGCACTGGGGGACGGTGCCGGGCATCAATCTCGTGTACGCCCATCTGAACCGGCTCATTCAGGATACGAGCGTGCGCGCGCTGTACGTCGTTGGCACCGGACATGGCGCACCGGGCGTCCTGGCCAATCTCTATCTGGAAGGTACGCTCACGGAGCGCTATCCCGAGTTTTCGCTCGACGAAACAGGACTCAACGGGTTCGTGCGCGCGTTCTCCTGGCCGGGAGGATTTCCCAGCCACGTGACGGCACTCACGCCCGGCTCGCTGCACGAGGGGGGTGAGCTCGGGTACTCGCTGTCGCACGCCGCGGGTGCCGCGCTCGACGATCCCGATCTGTTCGTGGCGTGCCTGGTCGGAGACGGCGAGGCGGAAACCGGACCGCTCGCCGCTGCGTGGCATTCCCACCGCTTCATGAACCCCGCCACTGATGGCATGGTACTGCCCATCCTGCACCTCAATGGGTACAAGCTCTCCGGTCCGTCAATTCTCGCACGCTTCGCCGAGCGCGAGCTGCGCGAGTATTTCACGGGCATGGGGTATGAGCCGCGCGAGGTCGCCGGACACGAGCCCATGCTGGTGCACCAGCAGATGTGGTCGGCGATGGACTGGGCCCATGCACTGCTCCTCGAGCGCCAGTCGCGCGCACGCGCCGGCCATCTCGACGATCTGCCGCGCCCGCCAGTGATCATCCTGCGCACCCCCAAGGGGTGGGGCGCACCGGCGACGCTCGATGGCAGGCCGCTCGAAGGGACGTTCCATGCGCACCAGATCCCCATCGAGGATCCCGCCACGAATCCCGAACACCTCGCGATCCTCGAACGCTGGATGCGGAGCTACGGCCCCGAGGAGCTGTTCGACGACTCCGGCCGCGCTCGCGCCCCCGTCGTGGCGTCGTTCCCGAAACCGGAGCTGTGTCTCGGGCGCAGCGCATCCAGCAACGGGGGTACGCGTCTCGTGCCACTCGACCTGCCGGACTACACCAGTTACGCTGTCACGGTCGCGGCGCCCGGCGCGTCCGCCGAGCGGAATACCGAAGTCATCGGGCCATACCTGCGCGATCTGTTCCGTGCCACGGCGCAGACGCGGAATTTCCGGCTGGTCTGCCCCGACGAAACATCATCCAACCGCTTGCAGGCGGTGTTCGAAGCCACCGGGCGCGCCTTCATGCTGCCCATGGTGCCATCGGACGAATTTCTCGCGCGCGACGGACGCGTCATGGAAGTGTTGAGCGAGCATTGCTGCGAGGGGTGGCTCGAGGGCTACCTGCTCTCCGGGCGCCACGGTCTCTTCGCCTGCTACGAAGCGTTTCTCACGATCGTGGATTCCATGATGCAGCAGTACGCCAAATGGCTGAAGATGTCATGCGAGGTTCCGTGGCGCGCGCCGATCGCATCGCTCAACTACCTGATCACCAGCCACGTCTGGGAACAGGATCACAACGGCTACAGTCATCAGGGTCCAAGCTTCATCAACATGCTCATGACCAAGAAGGCACGCATCGCGCGCATCTACCTGCCGCCCGACGGGAACACCCTGCTCTCCACGATTGATCACTGCCTGCGCAGCCGCGACTACGTGAATCTCATCGTGGCGTCCAAGAAGCCCATGCCGCAGTGGTTGTCCATGGAGGACGCCGCGCGGCACTGTGCCCAGGGAGCCGGCCGGTGGAACTGGGCAGAGACCGATGGCGACCAGCCGGACGTCGTGCTGGCCTGCGCGGGAGATGTGCCCACGCGCGAGACGGTGGCGGCAGCCTGGTGGCTGCGCCGCGCCGCGCCATCGCTCCGCGTCCGCGTGGTGAACGTGGTGGATCTCTACACGCTGCAGTCCCAGCGTGACCACCCGCACGGGCTGCCCGATGCACGCTTCGCGACGCTGTTCGGCACCGACACGCCGGTGATCTTCGCCTTCCACGGATATCCCGATGCCGTGCACGAGATCATCTATCATCGCCGGAATCCCCAGCGCTTTCACGTCCGAGGTTACGTGGAGGAAGGCACCACGACGACGCCATTCGACATGACGGTGCTGAATGGCATGAGTCGCTATGATCTGGCGATCGAGGCCTTGCGGCGAACGGGGCATGCCGACGGCATCGGCTTCTTCGAAGACAAGCTCACGGAACATCGGGCCTATATCATCGCACACGGCGAGGACATGCCCGAAGTGCAGCAGTGGACCTGGTCGCCGGAGCCGGCGGTGGAACACGCCGCCGTGCACTGATCGCGGCGAGCACGTTGTGCCGGTGCTTCAGGGTGTGACGGGCGCGCCTGGCCGTGTGCCGTGGCGCGCCGTCACGACGGTCCGGATGCCGCCGCGCACGTTGAAGTCACCGCTCACCTCCATCCAGACCGGGTGCGCCCGGGCGGCGAGATCATCGAGGATGGTGTTCACGGCGTTTTCGTAGAACACGCCATCGTTGCGATAGCTCCAGAGGTACAGCTTGAGACTCTTGAGCTCGATGCAGACGTCGCCCGGCACGTAAGCGATGCGGATCGTGCCGAAGTCCGGCGCGCCGCCCGTGAGCAGCGAGAGCTCGCGTGCCTCTCCCTCGATGCCGCCTACGGGACAGAGCGACGTGAATTCCGGGCAGTCCAGATGGATTTCATACGCGCGCCCCGGGCGCGGATTGGGAAAGGTCTCGAGGATGGCGGGAGTCGGCATGGTGTCGTGGGCGGAGGACCTGCGGCGCGATGCCACGCGAGGCGGCTGCGTTTGCGGGCAACGGTGCCTATTCTTAGCGCATGGACCTGAATAATGGCATGAGCCGCGCGCGCCCGCTCGCTGTCGTGCTCCTGAGCGGCGGTCTGGACTCCAGCACCGTGCTCGCCATGGCCCGGGCCGCCGGTTTCGAGCCTTGCGCGCTTACCTTCCGCTATGGGCAACGCCACGAGGCGGAGGTGGAGGCCGCGCGCCGGATCGCCGCGCGCGCGGGCGTCACGCGGCATGTCGTGGCGGACATTGACCTCCGTATCTTTGGCGGCTCCGCGCTCACGAGCGACATCGCGGTTCCGAAAGGGCGCGCGACTGACGAAATGGGATCAGATATTCCGGTGACCTACGTACCGGCGCGCAACACGATCTTTCTCTCCTTCGCGCTGGCGTGGGCCGAGGTGCTTCCCGCACAGGACATTTTCCTCGGCGTCAACGCGCTCGATTACAGCGGCTATCCCGACTGCCGTCCGGAGTACCTCGACGCCTTCCGGCGAATGGCATCGCTCGCCACCAGGGCCGGCGTGGACGGGACGCAGCAGCTCGGCATTCACGCGCCGCTGCTGCACCTCACCAAGGCCGAGATCATCCGGCACGGCACAGCACTGGGCGTGGATTACGCGCTCACCCGCTCCTGTTACGACCCGGATGAGGCCGGCGCCGCCTGCGGCGAATGCGATGCGTGCATTCTCCGTTTGCGTGGGTTCGCGGAGGCCGGGCTTCCGGATCCGGCACCGTATCGGCGCGTGGGAGCTGCTCCCGCATGAGCTACGCGGTCAAGGAAATCTTCTACACGCTGCAGGGCGAAGGCGCCAATACGGGCCGCCCCGCCGTGTTCTGTCGCTTTGCGGGTTGCAATCTATGGACGGGGCGTGAACGCGATCGGGCCGACGCGGTGTGCCGGTTCTGCGACACGGATTTTGTCGGCGTGGATGGCCCTGGTGGGGGGCGCTTCGCCACGGCGCGTGAAGTCGCGGCTGCGGTGAGCGCGCAGTGGCCCGCGCCCGTGTCTGGCTCGAACAGGGCGTTCGTGGTGTGCACGGGCGGTGAGCCGCTCCTGCAACTCGACGAGCCGCTCGTGGCCGCGCTGCACGACGCGGGGTTCGAGATCGCCGTGGAAACAAATGGAACGCAACGGCCGCCCCCCGGCCTCGACTGGATATGCGTCAGCCCCAAGGCGGGCACGGATCTCCTTCTCCAGAGCGGTAACGAACTCAAACTCGTCTTCCCGCAGGAGTGTGCCAGCCCCGACTGTTTCGAGGGGCTGAACTTCGATCACTTCTTTCTCCAGCCCATGGATGGGCCGGCTCTGCGCGAGAACACGCGCGCCGCGCTCGAGTACTGCCTGGCTCATCCGCGCTGGCGGCTCAGCCTGCAGACGCACAAGCTGCTCGGCATTCCCTGATCTGGCGACCTGCGGAACCTTCCTGCCCTCAGGTCGGATTCCTCTTTCCGGACACTTTCACATTCGGAGGGGGATCATGCGTATCGCGAGTATGGCGGCAGTTGCAGCGATAGCCGTCGCAACTGGTTGTGGCGGCAGTTCGGCCCCGACCATGAACAACAACCCGCCACCGCCAACAGGGAACGGCCCCAACGTCAGCATCCAGAACTACACCTTCATGCCGAAGGCTGATACCGTGAAAGTCGGAACGACGATCACCTGGACCAACAACGACGTCGTGGCGCACCACGTCGTAAGTGATTCCCCGCTGTGGGACAGCGGGCAGCTGTCGCCGCCCAGTGGAGGCGGGGCCTACGGTGGCGGCTCGAACGGGATGTCGTACTCGTTCAAGTTCGACCAGGCCGGCACGTTCAGCTACCACTGCCAGAACCATCCGCCGTCGGCGTACCCCAACTTCACCGGAACCATCGTGGTCACCCCGTAGCTCGCGGCGCGGAGACAGGCGCGTGCCACCCATTCTTGACTACTCGGGAACATTCACTAGCGTGTAGCCTCCGTTTCAGCCGGGGAGGACAGCGCAAGGGGATGAACACCAGGACTCGAGTGGCAGCGCACGCTCCTTCTGCGGGAGGGACCCATGTATACGGTGATTCGGCATTACACAGTGACGTCCGGTTCGGTGGACGATGCGCTGAAGCAGGTCGAAACCGGCTTCGTTCCCATTGTCCAACGCATCAAGGGCTTCGACGCCTACTACGCGCTGAAGACGGGCGATGAGACTCTCGCTACGGTATCGGTCTTCGACACGGAAGCAGGGTGTACGGAGTCCACATCAGCCGCCGCGAACTGGCTCCAGTCGAGCCAGCCGGATTTCACGACGAGCGCGCCGCAGATTATCGCCGGCGAGACGGTGGTCCACGCGCGGGCGCTGCAGACCGCGGGAAACTGAGTCCAGCAGCGACACGGCTGGGGCGTATGATCTACTTCATGCGTCCCAGCGCGGCGGTGACTGATCGCACATTGGGATATTTCCTGCTCAGCGTCTGCAGCACCGCATACGCGGAGTCGCGCATGCCCGCTGAATCCAGCGCCTCCGCCACCAACAGCCCTTTCCGGATCTGGATGCCGCGGTTGTCCGCCGGGACGTTCAGCGAATCGAGCGCGGCGAGCGCCTGCCGCGGGTCACTGCGGTCATGCAGCAGGGACTGCACGTGCAGCAACCGCACGCTGGGATCCGCCGGCATGAGTTGCACGAGCTGGTCGGTGAGGCGTGCCGCGCCGGCCTTGTTTCCCTGCGCCCGATCTGTCCGCGCGTTCTGATACAACCCCGCGACGAGCAGGTGTCTCACATCGGTCGTGTCCCCTGACCATGTGCCGACGCCTCCGGCGTACCGGTACACCACGTTGCCGCCGTGCTCGCCCGTCTCGTAGATCACCCAGAGGCCCACGAGCCCCGCGAGCGCCGACGCGACCCGGAGTCCTCGTGCCACACCCGGCTTGCGCACCGCGAAGACGAGCACGCCGATCTCGAGCGCACTCACGAGGATGAAGAGGTTCCGGGTGCGTTCACCCCATTCCTGATGCTCCTCCACCGCCGGCCGCACGCCCGGTATCTGCTCCACGGATTCATGTGCTTCGTCGCCACTTTCCACGGCGACGATGGCTGCCGCCGTACCAAGGAAGATGAGAATGGCCGCCATGGGCCCGAGAAATGCCCGCGTGGTACCGCCCGGAATGACGGACGCTACGCGCGCCAGCACGCCGATGATGAGGAGAGCAATGACGAAGTGAACGATCTGCGGATGCAGTGAGGCGAGGTCGGGCATGATTCACGTACTCCAGAACGTAGGTCGGCGCGGGCGTCCTCCGTGAAACGCGCAAGCGGCCGCGACCGTTGGCCGACTCGTGCATCGTCGCGCTAAGGTATCGGCCCGTTGACGATGCACACAAGCCGCACGGCGTTGAGCTCGCCGCGCGCCTTGCACGCACGGTTCTCGCGTTATTGTTCGCAGCGAACCGTTCCGCCACGCACATCCCACTACCCGCTCCGGTCATGCGCTTCCGTCCGTCCATCTCCTGTCTGGTTCTTGCCGCCTCGATTCTGGTTGTCGCTACCGGATCGAACGCGCAGTCCGCCGCCGACGTGGACCGCCCTGGCGCCGGGGACACGTCCATTTTCGCGCCGCTGCGCAGACAGCCGCCCAATGAATTCCGTCTGGCGAATGGTGAACCGGGTCCGCGCTACTGGCAGCAGCGCGCCGACTATGACATTCGAGCTACCCTCGATACCACGAAGGATCAGGTCACGGGCGAGCTGACGCTTCGCTACACGAACAACTCGCCCGTCACACTCGATCACATCTGGATGCAGGTGGAGCAGAACGCATTCACGGACAGCTCGCTCAACGCATACGTCTTTCCGCAGCAGTCGCGCTTTGGCGGCGGCGGATTTTCCGGCGGCGATGTCATTGACCGGTTCGAGCAGCTCACCGCGAAGGCAGGGACGAAAGGGGGCCGCGGCGTTCCGCTCAAGACGCGCACCTGGGACACGATGATGTACGTGACGCTGGCCGAGCCGCTCGCGCCGGGCAGGAGCACCTCGTTCAATGTCGCCTGGCACTTTCGGGTGCCGGAGCACGGCGCCGATCGTATGGGGCACGACGGATCCCTCTACGAGATCGCCCAATGGTATCCCAAGGTCGCCGTGTTCGACGACGTGAGAGGATGGAACACGGATCCGTACGTGGGACAGGGCGAGTTCTATCTGGAGTACGGCGACTTCACCTACGCGGTCACGGTGCCGGCGGGATACATCGTTGCTGGTACGGGCACGCTCGACAACCCGCATGAGGTACTCACGCCGGAAACGATCACCCGGCTCGCACAGGCCGCGAAGTCCGACACACCGGTGCACATCATTACGCAGCAGGATCTCGCGAGCGGAGCGGCCCGGCCGAAGAAAACGGGAATGCTCACCTGGAAGTTCACGGCGAAGAACGTGCGCGATGTGGCATGGGGCGCCGCGCCGGACTTTCTCTGGGATGCGTCGAGCTGGAAGGGTATCATGGCGAATGCGTACTACCGGCCGTCCGCCATCGACCCCTGGAGCGATGCGGCGGATCAGGCGCGCATGAGCATCATGGAGTATTCGGAGCGCTGGTACATGTATCCCTGGCCGCAAATCTCGGTGGTGGAGGGACCGGTGAGCGGCATGGAGTATCCCATGCTCGCCATGGAGGCGAAGAGCAGCGACAAGTACGACCTCTACAACGTCATTACGCACGAGATCGGGCACGACTGGTTTCCCATGCTCGTCGGGAGCAACGAGCGCATTCACTTCTGGCAGGATGAAGGATTCAACACCTTCATCAACACGTTTTCCGAGGCGCGCCGCTATCCGGAGAAGGGCAGCCAGATGCAGCGCGCGGCGGAGCAGCGCAACGAGATCGAGGTCACGCAGGAGCGCAATCTCGATGTGCCCATCGAGATTCCCGCGGATCGCATGGATCCGAACCGGCTGGGGTTCACGGAGTACGACAAGACGTCCGTCGGGCTGCAACTGCTCCGGCAGGAAATCATTGGTCCCGATGCGTTCGACGCCGGATTCCGCGCGTATATCCGGCGCTGGGCGTACAAGCATCCCACGCCCTCGGACTTCTTCCGCACCATGGATGACGTCTCGGGCCAGCGACTGGACTGGTTCTGGCGCGAATGGTTCATCGAGGACGATCATTTCGACCAGGACGTGGACACCGTCGTCACACGGCCGCACGGCGACAGCCTGATCGTTGTCGTGGGTTACGGCAACAAGTCGCGTGGTGTGCTTCCCCTGCGCGTGCGGATCACCCTGGCCGATGGCTCCACGCACGACTATCGCTATCCGGCCGAGGTCTGGAGCATGAGCCCGACGCTCTATGTGCGCCGCTATGATTTCCCGAGCGCCGTGGCGAGGATCGAGCTGGATCCGGATCACCTGCTCGTGGATGACGATCGCTCGAATAACGTCTGGGTGGCGGCCGGACAGGCTACGTCGAAGGCGGACTCGTCGAAGGCGCGGCCGGCGTCGCCACCATGAGCACCGGGCAGCGTGTGGCGCGCAGGACATCGTGCACCACGCTGCCCAGTGCGGCCCCGCGTACGGCCCCGGCGCCCTCGCGTCCCATGACAATGAGATCGCTGCCCAGCCGGGCGGCGGTTGCGAGGATCTGCTGGGCCGGATCGCCGTAGGCGATCTCCATGTGCGCGTTCACGCCGTCAAACCCGCTCGACGTGAGGCGCTGCATCCACTGGTTGGCCTCGTCTCGCGACGCCGGGTCGAGCGTGGAGAAATCCGGCTCGGGTGTGCCGCTCACGATCGCGACCAGCGCGCCCAGCGTGCCGAGCACCGCCGAGCTCACCACATGCAGCGCTGTCGCCTCCGCACCGTGGCGCTGCGCGAGATCGCGGGTCCAGTCGAGCACCCCATGCGTGATGGCTGCATCATCCACAGCGGCGAGCAGCTTGCGCGGCTCCCCCGCAAGCGTGCCGGTTGCAAGCAGCACGGGACGTTGCGCCTGTCGTGCCACATGCTCGGCGGTACTGCCAAGACGTCCCCACAGGCCCGGGTGTTCGCCGTGTGTTCCGACGACGATGACGTCGGCCGTGTATTCCTCGGCGACGGCCGCAATGACCTCGGCGGCTTTCCCCTCGCGTACCTCGAGCCAGATGCGCGCCGCGCCAAGGGACTGACTCAGTTCACGAAGCCGGCGGTCAGCGCCATCGCGCGCCGTGGCGATGAGAGTGTCGCGCGCGGGATACCGTCCCCGGAGGAAGATCGGTGGCTCCGGTATCACGAGCGCGTGGACGAGCACGACCTCTGCGCCGGGCGCGAAGCGTCCCGCCGCCCACGTGGCGGCGGCCACTGAGGTCGCACTGAAGTCCACTCCCGCCACGATCCGGTTGAGCGGCATTGACGATCTCCGACTGCTCGCGAGCGATGGCCTTGACGATGCGGCGCGGTGCAGGCGCCGCCGGACTGCGGAAGCTAAGGCTGAATTGTCGGCGAGAGTAGGGGAGACCGCGACCTACGCGCGCGCGTTCACCGCGTGTTCGCCTGATCAGGACGGAAGGTGAACTTCAGCTCGATCGTCCGGTCCGGCTGCCGGATCTCTGATGGCTCGAAGCGCCAATCGTGAATGAGCGTACGCACGCACGCCTCGACTTCGCCCGCGGTCACGCCGTCGGTGCTCCACGTGCGCCCCGTGATCTCCACGTTCGTCACGGTGTCCGTTGCCGCCAGGCTGACGAGAACGGCAATGGAGCCGGTCAGGTCGGGATCGTACCGAAGACCAAGCTGTGCGTAACAGTACCGAACCTGCGAGGTGCGGGACCGCATGGCGGCTGCGGGAACCACGAATGGTCCGAGCGGTGTGCGAATGTGCTTGTCCTCTTCACCTGGCGTCGGCGGCACGGGCGGTGTCGGAGATGGCGCCGTGGCGGGTGGGGGCGCCGCCGCTGCCATGGCAATCCTGGTCGCGGGAATGAGCGCCATGTGAACGACGCGTGGTGCCTTCACCCGCACGCTCGGTGCACGCGAAGCACTGGCCGGCGCGGTCGCCAGGCGGACGACTGCGGGATGCATTGCCGTGTTGATCCGCGCAGCCGGAGCTGGAATCAGTGCCACCGCCCGCATCGCCGGCGCACGCAACCTGAGCCGCGGCGTCTCGGTCGCGCCCGAGGGCGCCGCGGCAACCGTGAGTGCCTGATGCGGCGCCGGACGGCCGGGCACCGGCGCGTGCTCCGCGACCACGCTCTGTTTCACGGACGCTACGCGGCTCGCGGCGGGCGCCGGACTCGCTGGCGGCGTGGATGCTTCCTGCGTCAGCTTCGCGGCCTGTGCAATTGCGGCAATGAAACTGCGGCCCGGATCGTCCGGCATGTGCAGGATCACATGGCCGCCGCGCTCCACACGCACGCCGCCGCCGGTCGCGGCGACCCACCGTTCCAGCACTGTCCCGCTTGCGCCGAGTGACCCGCTGCTCACTTCGGCGGAGTCGCTGGCATCGCGCGCCGTGGGTTGGGGATAGCTGATCGTCTGCGCCGACTCCGCCCATCGGCGAAGCGATGCGGCCGGCAACGCAATGGGCCGGGCGAAGGCGTCGCGATAACCCTGCGACATGAATAGCTGCACGACGCCGGCGTCCGTCGCCTTTATCCAGATAACCGTCCCGCCCACCACGAAATTTCCGGTCTCTTCGGTCATGGCCTGGGCGTGCAGCGTCGCGGCGCAGCAGGATAGCGTGAACAGGCATGCCGCCAGAGCGCGGCCCGTGTGTCCCATACGGAGGAGACGAGCGGGACGAGCGCCTGTCACGCGCCCTCACGCGCGGGCCTGCAACGCGCTATTACAGCAGGCGGAAGTCCACGTACCCCTTGAGCGGATCCGTGCGCACGAGCCGCAGCCGTACGCGATCGCCGACATCCACGCGATGATCCACGCCGTCCACGATTCCCTCGGCGGGCGGCTGCAGCAGGCGTGCAAACGTACCCTTGGCCGTGACGCCGGTAATGATGCCGTCGAAGGTCCCGCCAATACGGTCGGCGAGCAGCACGGCGGCGATCTGCTTGCGCACGAGTCGTTCGACGTGCCGGGCATCATCCTCCTTCGCCGTGCAATGCTGCGCGAGAGTGGAGAGCGCCTCGTCGGAGTACGGCGGCGTCGCGTTCGCCAGCGCGGCCTTCACGATGCGCTGCGTCACGAGATCGGCATACCGCCGGTTGGGCGCCGTGGAGTGCGTGTAGTCCTGCACGGCGAGTCCGAAGTGTCCCGCGGGCGCATCGCCCGGACGCTCGAGTGTGTAGGTACCCGGGCCAAGCAGCTTCACCACGGAGAGTGAGAGATCGGGGAAGTGCTGCGGGTCCGCCGCCTTGCGCTTGCGGAGGAACGCGGCGAGCGCCGTGCCGCTGGGCTGTTCCGGCAGCGATTCGCCCAGCGATTGCGCGAGCGATACGATGCGCGGCCACCGCTCCGGGGACTGGACGACGCGCAGGATGGATGATCGCTTGCGCTCCGCCAGGAACTGCGCGACGACGGTATTGGCGGCAATCATGAAATCCTCGATCAAGGCGCGCGCGAGCCCCTTTCGCGGAACCGTGAGATCGGTGACTTTCCCGTCCGTCACCACCGGCGTGGCCTCGATCGTTTCGAGCTCCAGCGCGCCATGCGTCTCGCGCTGCGTGCGCAACGCTTGCGCGGCTTCATGTTGCAAGCGAAGCTGCTGGGCCAACGCCTGGTCAGCGGCAACGGGCGCCGGGGCCGGCCCGGTGGCGTCCAGCCACGCGCCCACGCTGTCGTACGCGAGCTTTGCGCGATTGCGCACGACGGCGCGATTGACCGCGTGTCCCGACACGGTTCCATCCGGCGCGACGACGAATTCGACGACGATGGCGGATCGATCCCCATTTTGCGCGAGGCAGGTGAGATTCGTCGAGAGCGCCTCGGGCAGCATCGGAAACGTCTCGATGCCGGTATACACGGACGTGGCGTTCACCCGCGCATGCGAATCGAGCGGTGTCGCCAGCGTCACCAGGTCGTCCACATCCGCGACAGCGATGCGAACGCGAATGCCACCGTCGTTCACGCGCTCCGCAACCTCGATCTGATCGAGATCACGCGAGTCGTCGTTGTCAATGGAGGACCACGGCAGCGCTCGAAGGTCCTGCGCGTCGGCGACTCGCGCCGGCTGAGCTGCACCATCGAGCGACGCGAGCTGCCGTGCCGCGTCCGGCGGAAGGTCCGGGGCGAAGCCACGATCCAGCAGATCCTGCCGAACCGCGGCGCGAAGATCGAAATGCGCATGCTGGTGATTTGACATGCGCGAAGAAATACGGCGTCTCATGCCGCCCCGGAAGGAGTCCGCCGCGGGGAGGTGAATCCCATCGTGCCCGGCCGCCTGTCATTTGCTCCGCGAAGTCTTTTCTGCCCAGCCCGCTTGGGCTAGGTTGAGATTCCCACTCTGACGGAGGGTCGCTCATGACCGGACTGGAACCGGAGGATCAGCCGCGCCGGCGCTTCGGGGGCGGTGGCCGGTTGCTGATCGCGCTCATCATGGCGGGCGTCGCCGTGGTTTCCTACTTCGGCACCCGCCAACTGAATCCGGTGACGAACGAAGTGCAGCATGTGAGCATGACGGCGGATCAGGAGATCGGCATGGGGCTCCAGGCTGCGCCGGAAATGGAAGCGGAGTACGGTGGTCTCTCCTCGGATGCCAGGGCGAGCGCGCGTGTCGAGCAGGTGGGAGAGCGGATCGTGACGCGTTCAGCCGCGGGCTCCACACCATACAAGTTCCAGTTCCATCTGCTGGCCGATCCGCGGACCGTCAATGCATTCGCGCTGCCGGGCGGGCAGGTGTTCATCACCGAAGGGCTGCTGCAGCAGATGCACAGCGAAGGCGAGCTGGCGACGGTGCTGGCCCACGAAGTTGGCCATGTCGTGGCGCGTCACAGCGCACAGCAACTCGCCAAGTCGCAGCTCACGCAGGGACTCACCGGCGCCGCCGTGATCGCCACGTATGATCCGAACGACCCGTCCAGCTCGCGCAATGCGGCGGTGATCGCCGCCGTCGGCCAGCTCGTGAACATGAAGTTCGGGCGGAATGACGAGCTGCAGGCGGACCAGCTCGGCGTTCGCCTGGCGTCCGATGCCGGCTATGATCCGCGCGCCATGATCAAGGTGATGCAGACGCTCGAACAGGAGGGTGGCGCACGGCCGCCGGAATTCTTCAGCACGCATCCGAATCCGGAAAATCGGATTGAACGCATTCAGCAGGCCATTGAGAAGAAGTATCCCAACGGCGTACCACAGGGGCTGACACCGTGACGACTGCACTCAACCCGGCGGACTTCGAGAAACTCGGCGCGTTCTATCTGGGCCGCGGCTACGATACCAGGGCGAATGCCGCGTCCGGGCCGCTCACCCTCTACGATTCCCGGGATCTCACGACACACGCGATCATCATCGGGATGACGGGCAGCGGAAAGACCGGCCTTGGCATCGGCATGATCGAGGAAGCGGCGATCGACAGGATTCCGGTCATTGCCATCGATCCCAAGGGGGATCTCGCCAACCTGATGCTGACCTTCCCGCAACTGCGCGCGGAGGATTTCCGGCCGTGGATCGACGAACAGGAAGCGGGCCGCCAGGGCCTCACGCCGGATGCGTTCGCCCAGGCGGAGGCGAAGAAGTGGCGCGACGGGCTTGCCGAGTGGGGCGAGACACCCGAGCGCATCGTGCGACTTCGTGAGTCCGCGGAGTTTGCCGTATTCACACCGGGAAGCAGCGCCGGCATTCCCATCTCCGTGCTGCGCAGCTTCAGTGCGCCGCCGGCGGCGGCACGCGCGGATCGCGATCGCTACCTCGAGCAGGTGCAGTCCACGGCGACGAGTTTGCTCACGCTGCTGGGCATCGATGCCGATCCGGTGAATGGTCGGGAGAGCATTCTCATCGCCAATCTGTTGCGCGCGTCCTGGGACGCGGGTCACGATCTGGATCTGGGTGCGCTCATCAACGGCATCCAGCGGCCGCCATTCAACACGATCGGAGTCATGGATGTCGAGTCCGTGTTTCCCGCCGCGGATCGCGTCAAGCTCGCCATGCGGTTGAACAACCTGCTCGCCTCACCCGGCTTCGAGGTATGGCGACAGGGCGTGCCGCTGAACACGGCAGGCCTGCTGTTCGCGGCCTCCGGCAAACCGCGCGTCTCCGTGATCTCGATTGCGCACCTGTCGGACGCGGAGCGCATGTTCTTCGTGAGCATGCTGCTCTCCGACCTGATCAACTGGATGCGCACGCAGTCGGGCACCGGAAGCCTGCGCGCGATCCTGTACATGGACGAACTGTTCGGCTATATGCCCCCGGTCGCCAACCCGCCGTCCAAGCCCCTCTTCCTCTCGCTGCTCAAACAGGCGCGCGCCTTCGGCGTCGGGCTCGTGCTCGCTACACAGAACCCCGTGGATCTCGACTACAAGGGACTGTCGAACGCCGGCACCTGGTGCATTGGACGCCTGCAGACGGAGCGCGACAAGGCGCGGGTGATGGATGGCCTGGCTGGAGCGGCGACGTCGGCTTCGGGTACGTTCGCTCGCTCCGCTGTCGAGACCCTGATCGCGGGCCTCGACAAGCGCGTGTTCTATCTGCACAACGTCCACGAGGACACGCCCGCGATCTTCGAAACGCGATGGACGATGTCATACCTTGCTGGGCCAATGACGCGCGATCAGATCAGGCGCCTCATGGGCAGGAGCGACACCACCGACGCTGCTGATGGCCGCTCATCGCCAGCGGATGTGGCATCGGCTCCGGCACCGGCAGCCACGCCGGCTGGGCGATCCGCGGCCCCCGGCGCCGTTCCCCCGGCGCACGCCGTGGTGCTGCCGCCTGGCGTCAGGCAGTTCTTTCTCCCGGTGAAGACCGCTGGCGGCGCCGTAGTGTACAGCGCGTCGGCACTCGGCGCCGCCGACATTGCGTTCACGAACGCCAGGCAAGGGCTGAATGCCACGCGCCGCGTCGTGCACGCCTGCGCCATCGATGATGGTCCCGTGCCGGTGGATTGGGCGCATGCCGTCTCGCTCGACGTGCCGCTCGACGCGCTGGGCGACGCACCCGTGGCTGGCGCGACGCAGCGCGCACTTCCCGGTGCGGCGATGAGCGTAAAGACCGTGGCCTCATGGGAGAAATCGTACGCTCGGTGGCTGCGCAGTTCGCAGTCGCTCACGCTCTACCGGAGCGCGACGTTCAACGTCACGTCCGAAGCGGATGAGAGCGAAGGCGCGTTCCGCGCCCGCCTGCAACTCCTCGCGCGTGAGAAGCGCGATGCGCAGGCGCAGGCGCTGCAGGCAAAGTTTACCGCGCGCACAAGCGCGTTGCAGGACCGCCTGGCCCGCGCCGAGCAGGCTGTGCAGCGCGAGCAGGATCAGGCGCACACGCAAACGTGGGGGGCCTTCGCGAACGTGGGAACCGCGATCCTTGGGGCCGTGCTGGGTCGCAAGCGTCTGACCGTGGCGAGCGCTTCGCGCGTTGGGACTGCCGTACGCGGCATCTCGCGGGCGCACGACGCCGCCGGTGACGTGTCACGCGCACAGGAGAGCGCCGAACGGGTACGCGAGCAGTTGACGGCGCTGAACGATGAACTGCAGCAGGCAATCAGTGGACTCGACAGCGTGTTCGATGCACAGCATGAGCCGCTCACCACCATCGAGGTTCGTCCCACGGCGGGGCAGGTGAGCGTGCACTTCGTCGGTATCGGCTGGTCGCCCGACTCCTGATAGGAGGGGGCAGCCCAAGGGGCAGCCCCTTGGGCTGCCCCTTCCGATCAGGACTTGCCGAACAGCTTTCCGAGCATCTGTTCGCCCATTTGCATCAGGCCACCGGTGGCACCGGCGCCGGCCTTGCCTTCGAGCACTCCGGCAAGATTGCCCATTTCGGGATGCTGCTGCGCCACGGAGGCCGCCTCGTTGCCGAGCAGGCCGGCCAGGCCGCCAGCGTTGAGTCCACCATTCTGCTGCGCCTGGCCGAGCGCACCCATGACCAGCGGCGCGACGGTGGCGAGCACGGTTCCGACCTTGTCGCTGCTCATGCCCGTTGCTTGCGCAATCTGCGCCTGCACGGCTCCCTGCTTGTCGCCGAGGACGTGCCCGAGAATGCCCTGGCCGTCCGCCAGATTGGGGTTCTGAACCGCGCCCTGGACGTTGTTCAGGATGTTGCCGCCCGCGTGATCAGTCGACACGGCGGCGTGCAGATCAGCGGCGCCCTTCGGACTCGACGCATTTCTGGCGAGTGCGGCCAGCAGAAGGGGCATGCCGATCGCCACGGCATTCTGCACCGTCTTGGGATCGGCGCCGGTGTGCTTGGCGATGGCATCGGCAATGCCGCTCGTGCCGAGACTGCCGGCGAGATTGTCGAGGAGACCCATGAGAGACACCCCTTATGAAGGAGAAGGACGAATCCGGTCAGTCAGCGTCCGGACTCTGGAACTTGAAGACCGCGGCCGCTACCGCGCCGCCAATGAGTGGACCGACGATGTAGTACCAGACCTGTGCGAACGGCTGGTGCCAGACGAGGCCTGCAAGGGCCGGGCCCACGCCAATGGCGGGATTGAAGGCTGCACCCGAGACACTGCCGACGGCTGCGGTCCCGGACATGATGGTGAACCCGATCGCCAGTCCGTAATACGAATTGCCCGCGGTCTTGCTCGAGGTCGCGGTGTGCAGCACCACGAGACACAACGCGAAGGTGAAGATGAATTCGGCGATGAGGATGGCGAGCACCGAGGCGTGCGGCGACGGCAGCACGACAAACGCGTGGCGCAGCTCGTACGTGGAGACGAAGCCTGCGATGACACCGCCCAGGAGCTGCGCGATCCAGTACGGAATCACCTCCTTTCCGGGCAGCTTGCCGCGCAACCACACGGACAATGTGACGGCGGGATTGTAGTGGCCTCCCGAGATGTGCCCGCCCATGTACACCATGAACATGAGCGCGCTGCCAATCGCGATCGCGGCCAGCGGCTGGCTCACCGTGACGGTCAGGCATACGGTGACCACGAGAAAGAATGTGCCGATGAACTCCGTGAGGTAGCTCCGCATCGTGGGCCGTCCTTGAGAAGGGGCAGGGCAGCGCGCCGGGGCGCGCGAGAGAGACAGTTACGGAATGCGCAGCTCGCTCGCCACCACGTGAGCTCCGGTGAGGCGCTCCTGCAGCCGCGGCGCGGTGGCCTCCGTCGCGTGCAGGATGACATCGAACGGCACCGGATCCGAGTCAGGACCATCTCCGCCGTGCTGCCAATACTCGTGCACTCGGGCGAGCAACGCGAGGAACGCCTGCAGATCGTCCGGATCGGCACGGGCCAGGACACTGGGCGCATCGGTCATGACGAGAACGTATGAGTCTCCCGGCAGCCAGTCCAGATCTGTCAGGCAGTCCTCGATCGCATTGAAATTGCCGCCGAAGTAGTACGGAAACTGCAATGCGGCTCCCATCTCGTCGCAGAGGGTACTGATCGTCTGCATGTGTCTGCCGCGCAGCACGCGCATGACAAGCGACTCGCGCGCGCGCTGCTCGAGCGACCACGCCCAGTCGGTCAGCTCCGGCAGGTCGGCGACGACACGGTGCAGCCACGCGGGACCAGTCGTGAAGCGGCTCGCTGAATCTGTCACGGGGATATCGGAATGAAGGTGCGATAGTGGTCGGCCGTGTACCACGCGCGTCCGTCGCTGCCGGTAATGAGCCGATCGGCGCCGCGATTCACGCCGCGATGATACGGATGGACATCCCACTCGCGATACTGAATGGGTTCGCCCGTACTGGTTCGTCGCGGCAGCACCTGCCCATGACCGCGGCCGTCGTTCGAGAAGGTACGCCCGCCGCGATATCCCGCCGGTGCGCGCCCTGTCGACTGGATCGTATCCAGCACCGCGAGGACGTTTGCCGGAACGCGGCCATTCGCGTGTGGTATCGCGGCATTCGACGGGGAAGCCGGTGGCGCCACGCCCCGCGATGCACTACGCGATCCGATTGCGGGCGTGGAGTTGCTGCCGTGACCGCATGCCAGCGCCAGCAGTGCCAGGCCTGCCATCACACAGCGCGCTGCACACACCCTCCCCCCAGCGTGAGACCGCAGAGCGCGTCGCATCACCGTCCAAAGTTACAGGACGCAGGAGCACTCGACCATGGCGCGCGACGCAGGGGCAGGCGCCTACTTGCCTTGCGTAGTGCATGGGGTGTAGCGTATGGGCCTTCGATCATGTGCCGGACTTTTCCCCTCGCGCTCGCACTGGCGCTCGTCCCGGCGCTTGCCCGCGCACAAGCTGATACGACCTCGGCACTCGCACCCTGCGACGGCCGTGTGGTGTCCGCCATCGAGATCACGCGCGAGCCGCCGCCACTGCTCTCGCGGTCCACCTTCGCGCGCCCCATCGTGGCCGCCGTCCTGCAACACGTCACCACCAAACCGAAGGCGATCCTGCCCTTCATGCAGGTCAAGGTGGGCCAGCCGTGCTCGGAGTTCCGGCTGGCCGAGTCGGGGCGCGTGCTGCGGGCCCAGCCCTATCTCGCCAATGCCTCGGTGCGCGCGGTTCCGGATTCGAACAACACGGTGCGCATCGAGGTGTCCACCGTGGACGAAATTCCGCTGGTGATCGGCATGCAGTTGCGCGGCACCGCCGTGTCCTCGATGCGATACGGGAACTCGAACATTCTCGGGAACGGCATGTACGGCGCGGTGTCGTGGCGGCGCGGTTTCGCGTACCGCGAGGGCTTTGGCGCGCGATATGTGGACTATCACCTGCTGGACATGCCGAACACGCTCAATTTCACCGCGGAGCGCTACCCGGTATCCGCACACTACGAGCTGAGCGTCTCGCACCCCTTCTACACGCCATTCCAGCAGACCGCGTGGTTCGCCGGCTATCGCCGCCTCGAGGATTACGATGGATTCCTGCGCCCCGATGGCAGCGTGCTGTCGCTCTCGGTGCATCGCGAGCGCTACGACATGGGCGGAGTCGTGCGCCTCGGTGGAGGTACGGTGCGATTCTTCGTGGGGCCGCTGTACACGCACGAGAGCATCGTTCCCGCCGCGAATGCAGTTGTGCTCTCGGACACCGGGTTCGCCACTGACCCCGATTCGACGCTGCAAGGGCGGTACGCGTCAGTCCGCGGGGGACGGTTCGGAGGCGTGTTCGGCGTCCGTGCGCTCACCTTTCGCACCGTAACCGGATTTGATGCGCTCGCTGGTGCGCAGGACGTGGGGCAGGGGGTGCAGCTCGCGACAACGCTCGCCCAGAGCATCGGTGGCGGTCAGCGCGGCGATTTGTGGAGTACGGACGCCTACGCCGGCGTCGTGAGCGGCAGCTCCTATCTCGCCATTCGCACCACCTGGGAATCGGAGCGTCAGCCGCGGTTGCATCGCTGGGGTGATGTGGTCGGCAGCGGCCGGCTCGCCTGGTACCACAAACCGAACGACCGTCAGACGCAGATCTGGAGCCTCGAGTTCGCCGGCTCGTGGCGACAGCAGACGCCGTTTCAGCTCACGCTGGGTGATCACGATGGCGGCGTCCGCGGGTATAGCGACTCCCGCCTCGTGGGCGGCCAGCGCCTGGTGCTGCGGTCCGAGCATCGCTGGCTCCTCGGCGGCTTCACCAAGTTCGACAACATCGGGATCGCGGCGTTCTCCGACGCCGGTCGCATGTGGGCAGGCGGCGTTCCCTACGGGCAGGATGTATCCATTCGCGTAAGTGCCGGGATAGGCCTGCTGCTCGCGATTCCCAAGCAGTCCCGCCGTCTCATGCGCGCGGACCTCGCTGTTCCGCTCGTGCCTGACCGGAACGCGCATTACGAGCTGCGCTTCACGATCTCGACGCCCTTCAACACGCTCTGGAGCGAGCCGGGTGCGATCGCCCGCCTGCGCTCCGCCACACCGGCGACCAACATCTTCAGCTGGCCGTAACGCGGCGAGCCCGTGCGTAAAGGAAACTTTGTGTGACCGCATCTGGTTCGCCCTGCCGCGCCGCGTTAGTCGTTCAGCGTCATGGCAACCTCACGTGTTCTGGGCAATTCATCAGGAGTGACCATGTCCACTCGGTACACGCTGGTCTCGGCATTCGTGGCAGCGGCGCTCGTGCTGCCTGCGGTCGCGTTCGGGCAGGCGACCGCGACCACGATCTGTAAGGACAGTACCACCTCCACGGTTTCCGGTCGGGGCGCCTGTTCCGGCCATGGTGGGGTGGACCGTGCGGCGACGAAGGCTGCGCGCGCGGCGGCAAAGACAACCTCGAAGACGGCCGCGTCATCCGCGGCCGGGACGGAAGCCACTGCAACGTCGGCCGGAGCGGCCGCGATGGTGACGTGCAAGGATGGGTCGACGTCCAAGGGCGGACGCGGTGCCTGCCGCGGTCACGGCGGAGTGAACAAGGGTGCGTCGGCCGCGCGCAGCACCAGCACGCCAGCGAGCCCGGAGAGCAACGCGGCACCGACGCCGGCTTCGCCGGCGGCGCCAGCGACACCGGCCGCTCCGGCCGCCTCGCCGCCAGCGAACACGCGCGCGGCGCGCACCAGTCGGGCCGCATCCACCGGCATGGCGGCCGGCAAGTCGAGCGCGCATGAGAACACTGATCCCAGTGGCGCGATTGCCCAGTGCAAGGATGGCCTGTACTCGCACGCCGCGCACCGCGAAGGCGCCTGCTCGAAACATGGTGGCGTCGCGAAATGGCTGACCCCGGGCGGTCAGTAAGCCTTTCGCGCGACAAACTGCACGTGAAGACGCCCGCGGTGCTGCTGCCGCGGGCGTCTTCACGTGCATGTCCCCCTTCCATTCCGGACCGGTCGCGCGCAACTTCTCACCCACCGCGCGCTCGCCGCATCATTGCGGGTGCGTTTCCCTATCGCAGCTGGAGAACGGCAGTGTACTGGATTCCCATCTCCTTCTTCGCGCTCGGCGCCTGCCTCATTGTCTTCGCGTTCGCTACCGGCGTTGGCCTGCGCAAATTCACCCTCGCGATCGCGCTCTTCATCCTTGGCGTCATCTCCCTGGGCGGGTCGCTCGCCTATGGCTATCACCAGAGTGCCACCACGCACGGCCTCCGCGTGGACGTTCCCAACAGCAACAAGTAGCCCGGCGCACAGCGCGGCGCGGCTGGTGCCGGTCGGCACGCCGGAGGATCATTCCGTGAAATGATGCCCCGTTTGCTCGAAGCGCGCCGCTACTGGCAGGAGAGTCAGTCGCCGCGCTACAGCCTGCTTTTCGCGGTGCCGTTGCTTGGGCTCTACGAGACGCTTGTCGCCATTCTGCCGCGCTCCGAAACTCGCGGCATCCGCAATGGCGCCGATGTCCTCCTCGAATCTTTCTTCCAGTTCATTGCCGGTTCCCGCGGACCGCTGCTCTTCGGCGCCCTGCTCGTGGGCGTCGGCGGGTGGCTCATCGTGCGCGATGGGCGTGCGCACGGCTGGCGGCTTCGTGCCTGGCTGTTCGGCGCCATGTTCACCGAGGCAGTGATCCTTGCCCTGGCGCTGGGTCTCGTCGTCGGGGTCGTCACCGCGCAGGTGCTCGGAGCGACGCACCTGCTTGCCATGGTACAGGTCCAGCGCTTCGACCTCTGGACCCGTATCATGGTGTCCCTTGGTGCCGGCCTGTACGAAGAACTGCTCTTTCGCGTGCTGCTCGTCTCGGGTCTCTTTCTGGTGGCGCGCGACGCGCTGCACTGGCGCCCACGTCTGGCCGGCGTGTTCGCCGCCGTCGTGGGCGCGCTGCTGTTCTCGGCCTTTCACTACGTCGGGCCCTACGGCGACCCGTTCGCCGTCTCGTCATTCACCTTTCGGGCAATCGCGGGACTCGCGCTCAGCGCCATCTACCTGCTGCGCGGCTTCGGTATCGACGCCTGGACGCACGCGCTCTACGATCTACTCCTGCTCTTCGCTCGATGACGCGGGTGCAGGAGGCTCGGCCGTGCTCGGGACGATCTGCGGCTGACCTGCTTTCGTCAGCACCGCATTCACCTTCGGCAGTCCAGCAGCCAGTTCGCGCGTGAGCAACGAGAGCTGCGTCCGGAGCTGCGCGGTGAGCGTGTCGAACACCACGTAGCTCTGATCGGTCGGGCGTGCGTCCGCGCTCGAGACGGTGCTCCCCAGCGCGGCAATCTTGTTGTTCAGCCGGATGGGGTAGTTGAGGGGATCCTCACCACTCCGATTCTGTGTCTGGTAAATGGCCTTCTCGATCGGATCGAGCGAGGCAAGGAGCCGGTCCGCCGCGGCGGCAAACGCCTTTGGCGCCTTCGGCCGCCGCTGGTCGATCTGGTAGTGCACGTTGCGGATGGTACGGACGGCATTGTTTGCGGCGCTCAGGGTATCGCGGATCTTCAGGAGCAGCGCGAGCTGTGCGTCGAGATCCTGCTGCGTCGCCGGAATGCGCGGATCCTTGCGGAGTGTGAAGGGCTGCGTCTGCGACTGTCCGCCCACGGTGAGCCGGACGGAATACTTCCCCGGTGTGGCCAGCGGTCCACGTGTGCCGCCTGCCCACATGATGAGATTGCGGAAGCTCACGGCGTCGGGATAGCGAAGATCCCACGCGAAGCGGTTGAGACCCGCCTTGTTCGGCACACGCGTCGGGCCCGCGCGTCCCCGGCGCGGGCCACCGCCCGCAGGCGCTTCCGCCGCCTCGAGGGTGCGAATCGAGTCGCGCGAGAGGCCCGCGCGCGAGAGACTGTCGGTGCGGGCACGTTTCACGCTGTCGGCTCGCACGCTGTCCGCGAGCCCGGCGCTGTCGAGCGCACTGGAGAACTTCCGGATGACGGTGCCCGCCGAGTCGAGGAATTCGAGCGTCACCGTTTGTCCAGGCCGGGCCAGTGTGAAGTACACCAGGGCACCTGCCGGGGGATTCTGGCCCTCGGCCGCACCGCCAAACCCGCCACCCCACTCCACACGGTAGGCATCGCGCGGCGCGAACAGGTGTGCGGGCTCCGCGGCGACGCTGCTCGAGAGCTGCCGCAGCGCGGAGAGATCGTCAAGAATCCAGAACGAGCGGCCATGGGTCGCCGCCACGAGATCGCCCTGCGTGATCTCCAGATCGTGCACGGGCACAGGCGGCAGATTGCGCTGCAGCGACTGCCAGTGCGCCCCGTCGTCGAAGCTGACCCACACGCCGCGCTCGGTGCCGGCGTAGAGCAGCCCGCGTCGCTCGGGGTCTTCGCGAATCACCCGCGTGAACTGGTCGCGCGGGATACCGGCATCGATCCGCGTCCACGTTGCGCCGTAATCCGTCGTCTTGAAGAGATACGGCTGGTTGTCATCCAGCTGATAGCGATTGGCCGCAACGTACGCGGTGCCCGCGTCGAAGTGTGAAGCGTCAATGATCGACACACGCGTCCACTCACCCAGATCCTTCGGCGTCACATTCGTCCAGTGGGCGCCGTTGTCGCGCGTGAGGTAGATCAGCCCGTCGTCGGAACCTGTCCAGATCGTACCGCGCGCGACGGGTGACTCGGCGATCGCGAAGATCGTGGCATAGTACTCCACGGACGTCTGGTCCTTCGTGATCGGACCACCTGACGCGCCAAGCGTGGCGGGATCGTGCCGTGTGAGGTCGGGGCTCATCACGTCCCAGCTCTGCCCCTCGTTGTGCGTGCGAAAGAGGACGTTCGATCCCAGATAGAGCGTGGCGGGGTCCTGCGGCGAGATGAGGAGCGGGAACGTCCACTGGAAGCGATACCGGAGATCCTGCGCCGAGTGCCCCATGGGGTTGTCGGGCCAGGGAATGATGTCGCGCTGCTGGCCGGTCTTCGTGTCGAGTCGCGACAGGTAGGCGTAGCTCCCGGCGTAGATGATGTTCGTGCTGTCGGGCCGCACCTGGATGTAGCCGGATTCACCGCCGCCCGCGTCGTGCCACTGGCTGAGGTCTATGCCACCCGGCCAGCGACTCGGGCCGCACAGCGTGCTGTTGTCCTGCTGCGCACCGCACACTCGATAGGGGAAGTCGGTGGTGGTGGTGACGTGGTAGAACTGCGCGGTGGGATAATTCTCGTCGCTCCATGACTTGCCGCCATCGGTGGAAACAGTGGCACCGCCATCGTTGCTCTCGATCATCCGCTTCGCATCGTCCGACGCGATCCAGAGATCGTGATTGTCGCCGTGGGGAACACGGATGGACCGGAATTTCTTTCCCCCGTCGGTGGAGTGCCAGAACTGGACGTTCACGACGTACACGCCGTTGGAGTCCTTCGGATCGGCGAAGATGCGCGTGTAGTACCATGCACGCTGGCGGAGATTGCGGTCATCGTTGGTCCGCGTCCACGTCTTGCCGCCGTTATCAGAACGAAATACGCCGCCCGAGTCGGCCTCGACAATCGCCCACACGCGATGCGAGTTGGCGTTTGACACCGCGAGGCCAATGTCGCCGATGACGCCCTTGGGGAGTCCGGCATTGCGCGTGAGCTCCGTCCAGTGTTCTCCCGCGTCCGTGCTCTTGAAGATGCCGCTGCCGGCACCGCCGCTCACCAGGAGCCACGGCTTGCGCCCCGCCTGCCAGAACGCGGCGTAGAGTGTATTCGGATCACCAGGATCGAGCGCCAGGTCGCTGACGCCGGTGGAATCGTTCCGGAAGAGAATCTTCTTCCACGTCTTGCCGCCATCGGTCGTCTTGAACACGCCGCGCTCTGGATTCGGTGCCCAGACGTGGCCGAGCGCGCCCACGTACACGATGTCGGGGTTTCGCGGATCCACGCGCACGCGTGAGATCTGCCGGGTCTCGGCGAGTCCCACATGCGTCCAGGTCTTGCCGCCGTCGGTGGTCTTCCAGACGCCGTCCCCATTCGACACGTTGCCGCGAATGTCGTATTCGCCAGTGCCCACGTAGACGATGTCGGGATTCGAGGCGCTCACGCCGATGGCGCCGATCGTGCCGCCGAAATACTTGTCCGTCACCGGCTTCCAGCTATGACCTCCATCAGTCGTCTTGAAGACGCCGCCGCCAGTGGTGCCCATCCAGTATTCGTTGGGTCGCTTGTCGGAACCCGCCACCGCCACGGAGCGGCCGCCCCGAAACGGCCCGATGTCGCGCCACTCGAGCGCGTTGAAGAGCGTCGTGTCATAGGGAGCATAGGTGCCGCGTAGCGCGGCGGGGTGCGCGCTCCGGGTGGCAGCGCTGACATGTTGTGCGCGCGCGATGCCAGTGAGGCAGCATGCGGCAAGCGGGATGAGCGGCATGACGCGGCGAAGTGTCGCCGGCGCGAACGAGTGTGGGATCATGACCGAGTGCGGAGGAGCGGAAGGAAGACAGGAGGACGAACAGGATGAAAGGAACGGAATTCCGGGGCGTCGGGCAAGTCGGCACGTGCACGCCGCAGTGACCGGTGCGGGCGATGTGCCACTCGCCGCGCCGTGCACTGCACCCGGGGCCAGACACCGCAACCGGCGTCTGGCCCCGTTCCTTCATTCGTTCGCAGTCCCCTGGCCCTGCGGATCAGCCACCGCGCGCGTCACTCCGTGATCGCCGTCCTGCAGCCGCTTTGCGCCGCGATGTACGCCGATTCGAGCACGGCTGCCACGTTCAGCACGTCGCCGAGCGCCGCCTCGGCTTCGCCGCGGTCCATGGCCTCGGCGAACGTCCGGAAGAGTCGTGAGAACCACGCGGCGTAGGAAGCCTTGTTCAGCTCCGCGGTGTAGTCCAGCGACATGGATTGGCCGTCGCGCTCCAGACGCAGGACGCCGCCAATCCATTCGATGGTGCCGCGCTCGCCGATGAAACGCACGCGGTTTTCCCGATGGTGTGCGCCCCACGTGAGAAACATCACGCCGAGCCGTGAGGCGTACTCGAAGAGGAGATGCGCGCTGTCCTCGACGTCATAGTCGGTATGCCGCAGCTGTCCGGTCCAGGCGCGCACGGCATCGGGCATGCCCGCATTGTCGAGCATCTGATAGATGAGGTGCGTGCCGTGATCCAGCAGTACCCCACCGCGGCTCTGTTCGGAGCATGCCCGCCAGGGCGTCGCCGTCGCGCTGATGCCGCGGTCCGCCATGAGTCGATAGACATGCATTTCAGCCAGATGCCAGCGGCCAATCATGCCGGCATCGAGCCAGTGGCGAATGCGGTCCCACACCGGATTGTAGCGGTGCTGATGACAGGGCATGACCACACGCGCGTTGGCGCGCGCTGCGTCGGCAATGCGATGCGCCTCCGCGCGCGACAACGCCACGGGCTTCTCGCACAGCACGTGGTAGCCCTGCTCGATCGCCCACATCGTGAGGTCGAGATGCGACGCCGTTGGCGTGCAGATGTCCACGAACTCGAGCGGGCCGGCGTCGCGCAGTGCATCGCGCGTCGCGAAATGGGGCACGCCCTCCACCGGAACCGTCTCGCGCCCGCCGTCGACCGTCGCGACGATCTGCAATCGCGATCGGACGAGCGGATCGCGCGTGAAGCCTGGTAAATGCGACTCGCGGGCGATGCCGCCGAGACCAATCAGTGCGCCGCGATAGAGTCGCGGCGTTCGCCTTGGACCGGAATCATCGGGCGCGCCATCGGTTGTCGCGGGCCGTGCGATGGCGCTCATGACCGGGCCACCCGCTCGGATGCCTCAAGCAGCACATCCTTGAGAATCGCCAGCCCCTCCATCGCGAGCGCTTCGGGTATGACCAGCGGCGGGTTGATGCGGACCTCCGGATTGTAGATCATCGCCAGCACGCCGCGCGCCAGCGCCGTATCGAAGATCCATCGCGTCAGCGACTTGTCGAGCAGGGTCCGCGTGCCGGGCACCACCAGGTCCATCCCGATCATGAGCCCGCGTCCGCGGACATCGCTCACAATGGGGACATCTACCTCCCACTGCTGCATCTCGGCGAGCATCTTCTCGCCCAGCGCGCGGCTGTGCTCCACGAGCTGTTCCTCGAGAATCGTCTCGAACGTGACGCGCGCGGCCGCGGCCGCGAGTGGATTCCCGCCGTAGCTGGACGAGCTGCCACTCGGATTGGCCCAGGGCTTGGCAAATGCCACGGGCTCGCGAATGAGCAGGCCGCTCATCGGGAATCCGCCCCCGAAGCCCTTGCCGACAGTCATGATGTCCGGCACGATGCCCTCGTGTTCCACACCCCACATCCGCCCCGTCCGGCCGAATCCGGTGATCATTTCGTCCGCAATCAGCAACGCACCCAGTTCGGACGCGAGATCCCGCAGCGCCCGCAGAAATCCGAGCGGCGGCACGATGTTGCCCGCGGTTCCCTGAATGGGCTCGACGATGATCGCGGCGATGTCGTTCGCCGTCTCGACCGCGATCTTGCGTCGCAGGAACTCCACGCACGTCCAGTCGCAGGCGGGGAAGGTCTTCTCGAACGGACAGCGCGAACATGACGCGTAGGGCGAGGAGTACCGCCCCGGCATCAGGGGCCCCAGACCGTGCTTGAAATTGCTGCCCAGCAGGGGAAGAACGCCGGCGGTCTTGCCATGGAAACCGCCCCAGAAGCCAATGAATTCGGTACGTCCCGTATGGGAGCGCGCGAGGCGCAGCGCGGATTCCACCGCTTCGGCGCCGCTGCTGTAGAACTGCACACGATTCACGTCGCCGGGCGCATGATCGGCCAGCAGCTTCACCAGCGCGGCACGGTGCTCCGAGGTGAAACTCCCGACATGGATGCGCGCAATCTGCTTCTGCATGGCCGCCACGTACTTCGGGTGCGCATACCCCAGGCTTGCCACGCCAATGCCGGCCATGAGATCGATATAGCGATGGCCGTCGACGTCGAACAGCAGCGCGCCCTCGCCGTGATCGATACAGATCTTGCTGAAGAGCGCGAAACTCTGTGCCCCAGGCGCAAGATGTTCCTGCTCCGAGTCGAATATCTCTCTCGACTTCTCACCCGCTTCAAACGTCGGCGCAATCAACTCCGGCACGGATACCTTCCATCGAATGGTCACGTCGTCGTGGCTCGTGCCGTCATGGCACAGCCTCCAAGGTAGGGAGGCTAGAGCCGCGCGGCCAGAAGTGGGAAGGGGTACAAAGGCTTCTTTGCGCCCCCACGCCGGCCGGGCCGCGTAACGCCGGGACCGGTTCGGCGGTCCTTGAGCCAGGCGCCCGATTGCCCGGAGCGGCACCGCGCGGCTACACTGTGTAGCATTGGCGGTCGTGTCGTTCGTCGCACGCCTCACTCCACTGGAATCACACCATGGCCTTTCGCATCCGTCACGTCGCTGCCGCCGGCGCGCTGCTCTTGCCGCTTGCCGTTGGCGCCTTCCTCCTGGAGCCGGCTTCCGCGCGATCCGGCGCGCGACTGTTCGATCAGGTCATGGGTCTGGTCTCCGACCGCTACGTGGATAGCGTGGGCTCCGAGGAGCTCTATGAGAAGGCAGCGCGCGGACTCGTGAATGAGCTGCAGGATCCGTACGCGGCGCTCTACTCTCCCAAGCAGTTGCAGCAGTTCAATCTCAACACGGGCGGCCACTATGGCGGGCTGGGGATGCTCGTGGAGGACCAGCACGGCATCGTCGTGGTCAATCGTGTCTATCCCCACACGCCTGCCGAGGGCGCCGGCGTGCGCGCCGGCGATCAGATCTCCTCGGTGGACGGCAAATCGACACACGGCTGGCAACTGTCGCAAGTGACGGACGCGCTCAAGGGGACGCCGGGCACGCAGGTGCAGGTCGGCTTTACCCGGGCTGGTGTGGACGCGCCCATTGGCGTCAAGTTCACGCGGGCGATCATTCACATTCCGGCCGTCCCGTTCAGCCTCATGCTGGATGGACACATTGGCTACATCCCGCTGCTCCAGTTCAATGAAACGGCGGGGGACGAACTCTCGCAATCGGTCGAACGCCTCACCAGCGCCGGGGCCAAGGGACTCGTGATCGACCTGCGCGGCAACGGCGGCGGAATCGTGGATCAGGCCATTTCCATCTCGAATCTCTTTCTGAAGAAGGGTTCGGAGATTCTCGTCGTGCGCTCGCGCGGCGGCGAAGTCCAGAAGTACGTCGCCCAGGACTCGCCTGCGGCGCCCAGCATTCCCCTCATCGTGCTCGTGGACGGCTACACCGCCTCCGCGAGCGAGATCGTGGCGGGCGCCCTGCAGGATCACGACCGCGCGCTCATCCTGGGCACGACGTCGTTCGGCAAGGGGCTCGTCCAGTCGCTCTTCCCGCTCGACGGTGGCTGGGCGCTCAAACTCACGACCGCCAAGTGGTACACGCCAAGCGGGCGATCCATTCAGAAGGAGCGCAAGCTCGTTGACGGCAGGCTGGTCGAGGTCGTGCCCGATTCCATGGAGACCGATTCGATTCGTCGCGCGCGCCCGAAGTACAAGAGCGACGCGGGCCGGGTAGTGTACGGTGGCGGTGCAATCTCTCCGGATGTGGTCGTGCCACCCGATACCCTCTCGAGCGTGGAGCAGGAGTTGCTGCGTGCGGTCACGCCCAAGTCACAGGACTTCGCCGTGACGCTGTCCACCTTCGCGTTTGCCCGCAAGGACTCGGTCAAACCGGATTTCACGGTGAGCGCGGCGTGGCGCGCGGAATTCTACCGCCGCCTGCAGAGTGCCGGTGTTCCGCTGGACCGGGCACTCTACGACTCGGCATCCACCGAGGTGGACAGGCTGATTGGTGACCGCGTGGCGCGGGTGGCCTTTGGCGACTCCACCGCGAAGCGGCGCGAGCTCAAGGATGACGTGCAGCTCGAGCGTGCGCTGGAGATCCTGCGCAAGGGCGAGACGCAGCGCGATCTGTTCGCCAGCGAACACCGGTAGTGCGCCT
>Ga0207707_10000376_pt1 | contig 46648 bp, 45 predicted proteins | sample KBSC83BmetaG_FD_184336 | JGI IMG/M metagenome (GOLD analysis project Ga0207707, IMG submission 184336) | Corn rhizosphere microbial communities from Kellogg Biological Station, Michigan, USA - KBS C8-3B metaG (SPAdes) (version 2) | ecosystem: Host-associated > Plants > Roots > Rhizosphere ... | reverse complement strand
CGATCGTGTCGCAAATCCTCGACAACATCCCGTCGTTCGGCAACGTTCGCTACGGCCTGCCGACGCACTACTGGCACGCGTGGACGCAGCTGTTCGCGCCCACCGTGCACGCCGGCGACATGGTGACCGGCACGCTCACGCAGCTGCCCTACGTCGCGGTCTTCCTGGCCCTGGCGTTCGCGGCGTTCCGGCGCAAGGACATCCTCACCTGAGCGGGCGGTGTGGTGACATGGCTCACCGGCCACCTGCCTTGCCTGCTCGCCGCGATCCGGGGAACGCTGCTGCGCATGGGCTGGACCGCGAACGACATTCCTGACCTGCACGGGCGCACGGCGATCGTCACCGGCGCCAACAGCGGCATCGGGTTCCACACCGCGCTGCAGCTGGCCAAGCACGGGGCACTCGTGGTGCTCGGCTGCCGCGACCCGCACCGCGGTGCCGCAGCACTCGCCCGCCTCGAGGCGGCATCGGTGTCGGCCCAGCTGCTCGCGCTCGACCTCGGGCACCTGGACTCGGTCCGCACGTTCGCCCGGCACATCGCCGCCGACCACCCCCGCGTCGACATCCTCGTCAACAACGCCGGCCTCATGGCGATCCCGTACCAGCACACGGCCGACGGGTTCGAGATGCAGCTCGGCGTCAACCACCTCGGGCACTTCGCGCTCACCGGCCTGCTGCTGCCGCAGCTGCTCGAGGCGCCCGAGCCCCGCGTCGTGACGGTCAGCAGCACCGCGCACCGCACCGGCGTCATGCGGTTCGACGACCTGCAGGGGGAGAAGCGCTACCGCAGGTGGCAGGCCTACGGGCAGTCCAAGCTGGCGAACCTGCTGTTCGCCTACGAGCTCGACCGGCGCGCCCGCACTGCGCAGCTGCCGCTGACCAGCGTCGCCGCCCACCCCGGCTACGCCGCGACCGACCTGCAGACCAAGGGTGCCAAGATGGCGGGCCGCCCGCTGACGGAGACCGTCATGCGGCTCGGCAACGCGCTGCTGGCGCAGAGCGACGCTGCGGGCGCGCTGCCGTCCCTGTACGCCGCGGCCGCACCGGGTGTCCGGGGCGGCGAGTTCTACGGGCCCGGCCAGCTCTTCGAGAGCCGTGGTGCCCCGAAGCGGGTCTCGTCGTCGAAGGCCTCCCACGACGAGGTGGCCGCGCGCCGACTGTGGGACATCTCCGAGGAGCTGACCGGCGTCCGCTACGAAGCACTACGCGCCGGCACGGACCACTAGCACGGGTCAGTTGCGGCCGCGGGCCCACTGCGGCTTGCGCTTGCCCAGGAAGGCGTTCATGCCCTCCCGCGCGTCGGGCAGCTGGCTGGTCGCCGCCATGACCTCCATCGCGTAGGCGTAGGCCTTCGGCTGCTCGAGGTCGATCTGCGCGTAGAGCGCCTGCTTGCCGATGCCTTTGCTCTGCGCGGATCCGCGGGTGCAGCGCTGCAACAGGTCCATGACCGCGACGTCGAGCTGCGCCGCCGGTACGACGGCGTTGACCAGCCCCCAGTCCAGCGCGGTCGCCGCATCGATCGCGTCACCGGACAACGCCAGCTCCGCGGCGCGCTTGCGGCCGACGTTGCGGGCGATCGCGACCATCGGCGTGTGGCAGAACCACCCGCCCTTGCCACCGGGAGCGGCGAATCCCGCGTCGTCGGAGGCGACCGCGAGGTCGGCCGACGCGACCAGCTGACAACCCGCCGCGGTCGCGAGCCCGTGCACGCGGGCGACCACCGGCTGCGGCACCTGCTGCATGAGCGTCATCAGCTCGGTGCAGACGGCGAGCAGGCGACGTACCTCCTCGAGGTCGGCGGACACGACGTCGGCGAAGTCGTGCCCCGCCGAGAACACCGGCCCGTTTCCGGCCAGCACGATGCCCAGGGCGTCGCTCTCGCCGGCACGGGCGAACGCGTCGATCAGCTCGCGCATGTGCTCGAGCGACAGGGCGTTGCGTCGCTGCGGGCGGTTCATCGTGATCGTCGTGTAGTCGCCGGAGCGCTCGACGAGCACGTGCTCGTAGGTCACGAGAACTCCGGCTCGGTGAACCACGGAAAGTAGTCGGGCATGTCCGTCGAGGGCTTCATCGTGAACTCCGGGGGCCGCTTCTCCAGGAACGACTGCACACCCTCGTAAGCGTCGGCCGAGGCGCCCATGTAGGCAATGCCCCGCGAGTCGATGCGGTGTGCGGCCATCGGGTGGTCCTCGCCGAGCATCCGCCAGAGCATCTGCCGGGAGAGCGCCACGGACATCGCCGAGGTGTTGTCGGCCACCTCGCGGGCGAGAGCGTAGGCCGCGGGCAGCAGCTCGTCGGGCTCGTAGAGGCCGCTCACCAGCCGGGCGTCATAGGCCTCCTGTGCCGAGAAGACCCGCCCGGTCATGACCCACTCGCTGGCCTTGCTGATGCCGACCACGCGCGGCAGGAACCACGACGAGCAGGCCTCGGGCACGACGCCCCGGCGGGAGAAGACGAACCCGAACCGGGCCTCGGTCGACGCCAGCCGCACGTCCATGGGCAGCTGCATCGTGGCGCCCACACCGACCGCCGGTCCGTTGACCGCGGCGATCACCGGCTTGAGGCTGCGGAAGATGCGCAACGTCACCAGGCCGCCGCCGTCGCGCCGCACCGGGGGGCCGTCACCGTCGCCCTCGGCGCCGCCCTGCGCCCGGCCGTCGAACGTGCTGCCGCCGGCCGACAGGTCCGCGCCGGCACAGAAGCCCCGCCCGGCGCCGGTGATCACGACCACGCGCACGCCGTCGTCCGCGTCGGCCCGGTCGAACGCGTCGATGAGCTCGTGCATCATCGTCGCGGTGAACGCGTTGAGCTTGTCGGGGCGGTTCAGCGTGAGCGTGAGGATCCGGTCCTCGACGCGATAGAGAATCTGCTCGTAGGTCGGGTCAGCCATGCCTCGCAGTCTGCCCGACCCGATTGCTCAGATCGGTTGGCGGGGCTGCAACGTCGCCGAATCCATCCGCTTGCGGATGAGCGCGACACCACGCGCGCCGACCGTGCTGATGAGGCTCGGAGCCAGACGGTGCAGCCGCCACAGCGCCCGCGCCGACAGCGGCGTCACGATCAGAGCCTTGTTGCGGTCCACCCCCCGCAGCACGTCGCGCGCGAGCTTGTCGACCGGGTAGGGGCGGCCGAGCTGCCGCTCGGCGCTGGCCTGCATCTCCTGCGCCCGCCGGGCCATCGACGTCTGCGGCAGGTCCTCGGGGCCGAGGCCGTCGAGCATCGGGGTGTCGACGAAGCCCGGGCAGACCGCAGTGACCTTGACTCCGAACGGCCGCGCCTCGGCCCGCAGCGCGAGCGAGAGCCCGACGACGCCGTGCTTGGTCATCGAATAGGGAGTGAGCAACGGCGCGGGGATCAGCCCGGCCAACGATGCGGTGTTGACGATGTGGCCGAACCCCTGCTTGATCATCAGCGGGTAGGCCGCAGCCACGCCGTAGACGACCCCGCGCAGGTTGACGTCGATGACGCGATCCCAGTGGGCCACGGTCAGCTCCTCGACCTCGCCGCCGACCGCGACGCCCGCGTTGTTGAAGACGGCGTCCAGCCGGCCGTGCTCGATCTGCGCCTGCTGGTAGACAGCGGCGACGGCATCGGCGTCGCGTACGTCGAGCGCCACCCCCGAGGCCGTCCCCGGACCGAGCGACGACAGCATCGTGGCGACCTCGGACGCGCCCTGCGCGTTGATATCGGCAATCACGACGTGCGAGCCGCGCCGGACCAGGCCCTCGCTGACCGCCCGGCCGATGCCCGATGCACCGCCGGTCACCACTGCTACATGCGCCACGTCCACTCCTCGGATGAGATCTGCGCCGACCGTCGCAGGTCACGGTCGGGCCGGTCAACCCACGTTGGACGTGAGTTCAGTAACGCGGGACGGCTTCCCGTCAGCGGTCACCGTCTCCCGGTGGGACGGTGTGGATGTGCGACGACGGTGGCTCCTGCACGTCGGGGATACCGCCGGCGATCAGCGACGCGAGCGCACCGAAAAAGGCCACGATCGCGAAGAAACCGGCCATGACGGCGTGCGCGATCTGGTGGAGCGCGAGGTCCGGGTCATAGCCGGGGAGGAAGTGCGGGAGCTTCTTCGACGGCTCGACGAGATAGATGATCGCGATCGCGAAGAGGACGACCGACGCGCACATCCAGTAGGCCGCGCGCATCCGTGGGTCGCGCCGCGACCGGCGCCGCGTCTTACGGGCCGCCCAGCGCTCGGCCGGCGTCTGCTGGCTGGGGATCGTCACGACCCCCAGCGTAACCCCGCCCGCTCGGCCGCTCGGTCCCCTCGACCCGCATGCCGAGCGGTCAGCCGCCGGCGCCGCCCATCGTGGTCACGCCGCCGTCGATGACCACGCACTCGCCGGTGATCCACGACGCGTCGTCGGAGAGCAAGAACGCCCCGAGCTTGCCGATGTCCTCCGGCTCGCCCAGGCGCTTCATCGGGTAGGCGCGGGACGACTCCTCCTCGTGCCCCTCGTAGAGCGCGCGGGCGAAGTAGGTCTTGACCACGGCGGGCGCGACGGCGTTGACCCGCACCTTGGGCCCCATCTCACCGCCGAGCTGCTTGGTGATGTGGATCAGCGCGGCCTTGCTGGCGTTGTAGGCGCCGAGGAACGGGCCGGTGCGTACGCCGCCCACCGACGCGATGTTGAGGATCGCGCCGCCGTGGTCGCGCATCCAGGCCTCCCAGCACTTCTGCGCCCAGGACACCGGCGAGACGACGTTGACCTCCATCACCTTGCGGATGGTCGACAGCGGCGCCTCGATCATCGGACCGAAGTGCGGGTTGACCGCCGCGTTGTTGACCAGGATGTCGACCGAACCCCACCGATCGAGCACCGCCTGCACGGTCTCCTGCTGGTGGTCCTCGTCGTCGGCGCTGCCGCGCGAGGCCATCGCCCGGTCGGGGCCGCCCAGCTTCTCGACCGCCGCCTCGAGCTCCTCGGGCTTGCGCGCGGTGACGCACACCCGGGCGCCCCGCCGCCCGATCTCCTCGGCGATCGCCAGGCCGATGCCTCGTGTACCGCCGGTGATGATCGCCGTCTTGCCGTCGAAGTCGCCCACGCGACTACCTCCTCGTCAGGCTCTCGTGGCGCACGCTATAGGTGTCCGCCGGGCAAGATCGTGGCAGGGTTCGGGCGTGGCTCAACGGATCGAGGACTACGCCCTGCTCGGCGACACGCAGACGGGGGCGCTGGTCGGGCGCGACGGCTCGATCGACTGGCTGTGCTTTCCCCGCTTCGACTCGGCCGCGGTGTTCGCGGCGCTGCTCGGCACGCCGGACAACGGCCGGTGGCTGCTCAGCCCGGTCGGCGAGGTCCGCACCAGCCGCCGGCGCTACCGGGGCGAGTCGCTGGTGCTCGAGACCGAGATGGACACCGACGAGGGCACCGTCCGGCTGGTCGACTTCATGCCGATCCGCGGCGAGGCGCCCGACGTCGTGCGCATCGTCGAGGGCGTGCGCGGCCGCGTGCCGATGCGGATGGAGCTGCGGCTGCGGCTCGACTACGGCCACGTGATCCCGTGGGTGCGCCGGCTCGGCGACGACCTCGTCGCCGTCGCCGGCCCCGATGCGCTCTGGCTGCGCACGCCGGTCCGCACGCGCGGCCGGGACTTCACGACGGTCGCGGAGTTCACCGTCGGCGAGGGCGACCGGGTGCCCTTCGTCCTCACCTGGCAGGCCTCCCACCTGCCCGCCCCCCAACCGGTCGACGCCTTCGACTCCCTCGACGACACCACGTCGTGGTGGGAGGAGTGGATCGACAGGTGCTCCTACGACGGCGAGTGGACCGAGGCGGTCCACCGCTCGCTCGTGACCCTCAAGGGGCTCACCTATGCGCCCACCGGCGGCATCGTCGCGGCCGCGACCACGTCCTTGCCGGAACAGCTCGGCGGCGTACGCAACTGGGACTACCGCTACTGCTGGCTGCGCGACGCGACGCTGACACTGACGGCGCTGCTCTACACCGGTCACGTCGAGGAGGCGCGCGCCTGGCGGTCGTGGCTGCTGCGCGCGGTGGCCGGCAGCCCGGAGGACCTGCAGATCATGTACGGCGTCGCGGGCGAGCGCCGGCTCGCCGAGTGGACCCCCGACTGGCTGCCGGGCTACGAGGGCTCCGCACCGGTGCGCATCGGCAACGCGGCGGTCGACCAGTTCCAGCTCGACGTCTACGGCGAGGTCATGGACGCACTGCACCTCGCCCGGCAGAACGGCCTCGAGCCGGAGAAGTCCGGCTGGTCGCTGCAGCGCGAGCTGATGGCCTTCGTCGAGGAGCACTGGCGGGAGCCCGACGAGGGCATCTGGGAGGTGCGCGGGCCGCGCCGGCACTTCACCCACTCGCGGGTCATGGCGTGGGTGGCCGCCGACCGCAGCGTGCGGTCGATGGAGCGGTTCGGGCTCACGGGCCCGCTGCAGAAGTGGCGGGCGCTGCGCGACGAGATCCACGCCGAGGTGATGGCGAAGGGCTTCGACAGCGAGCGGCAGACCTTCACCATGTACTACGGCAGCAAGGAGCTCGACGCAGCACTGCTGCTGCTGCCCTCGGTGGGCTTCCTGCCGGCCGACCACCCCCGCATGCTCGGCACGGTCGCGACCGTGGAGCGTGAGCTGCTCTCCGACGGGTTCGTCATGCGCTACACGCAGCCGGCACAGGAGTCACCCGACGGCCTGCCGCCCGGCGAAGGAGCGTTCCTGGCGTGCAGCTTCTGGCTCGCGGACAACTACGCGATGCAAGGGCGGCACGACGAGGCCCGCGAGCTGTTCGAGCGACTGCTCGACCTGCGCAACGACGTCGGCCTGCTCGCCGAGGAGTGGGACCCGGCGGCCAAGCGCCAGGTCGGCAACTTCCCGCAGGCGTTCAGCCACGTGCCGCTGATCGAGACCGCCCGCACGCTGTCGCACGACGGCGGCCCGGCGCACCCGCGCCGCCACGACTGACCGGTCCGAGACGCTCGGCGCGGCGACGCCGGCGCGCGGTCAGAAGTGCGGGCCGCCCACCTGTGCGGCCATGGCCGGATCGACGCGGACGACTCCGGCGAGGTGCGACAGCGGCACGTCGCGCACCCGCACGAAGTCGCCGGTGTGCGGCGCGACGATCATCTTGCCGTCGCCCGCGTAGATCGCGACGTGGTCGACGTCGGACGGGTCGGCCGGGTTGTAGGTCCAGAACAGCAGGTCGCCCGGTCGCGCACTGTCCAGCGGCACGTGCGGGCCGGCGTACCACTGCTGCTGCGACGTGCGCGGCAGGAGGATGCCCGCCTGCCGGTACGCCCAGCCGACCAGCCCCGAGCAGTCGAACGCCGCCGGGCCGGTCGCGCCCCAGACGTAGGGCGCGCCGATGCGGCTGTAGGCCGCCTTCAGCACGGTGTTGATCTGGCGCCGGTCGAGGAACGAGCCGGCGTCACGGATGACGACGACCTTGCGCAGCAGCTGCACCTGGCTGCCGCCCATCGCCGCACGCAGCGCGCTCTGGACCTTCAGCGGGTCGGCGCCCGGCGCGCTCACCACGACGGCGTTCGAGGTCGGCAGGCCGAGACCGTGCGACTCGTTGCGGGCGACGACGGCGTCGATGCCGGGCAGCATCGAGGCGAAGGCACCGATGCGCAGGTCCATGGGCCGGGTGCCGCGCACGTGGACGGTCTGCCCGAGCGGCAGCCCGGCGTCGTTGCCCATGCCGAACGACGCGGTCAGCTCGCCGGCGGCGACGCTGTGCCACAGCGCGTCGGACTGCGCGGTCAGCTTCGGGGTGTAGGCGCGGAACGTCGACGGCCCCACGCCGATCGCGGTGGCCGGGTGACCCGCGACCGTGATGCGTCCGTAGTCGACCAGGTCGAGCGCCTGCACGCCCTGCACCCGCGCGATCCGCTGCATGTCGGCGGCGGTCACCTGGTGGTTGTCGATGACGAGGAAGTCGGCCTCGTGCAACGCCGTCAGCGGTTGTACGACGGGAGCGCCGTGGCGGACCGACCGCGCGGGCGCGGCCGTTGCCGCCGGTGACGCCACGCCGGTGGAGGCCGACGGGGTGGCCGAGGGCAGCCACGGCAGCGGGTTGGAGAACGCTGTGGTCGCTGCCCGGGGACGGTCGGTGTGCGCGTGATCGGCGACGCCGGCCACCGCCGTTGCGGTGCCGGCCGCCAAGGTCACGGCCACCCCCGCAGCGACGAACCGCTCCAGCAACGCCGTGACCTCCTCGCGACTCGTCGTACGCGCTGTCCAACGACGACCCGCCGAGGTGGTGACGCACGGTCACGGGCGGGGCCGCTTCCCTCGTTCTCGGGACCATTCGACGCCGGGCTCCGGTTCCTCCCGCTCGCGGTAGGTAGGGCGACCGGGGCCACGCGTCACCCGTCGGCGGTGCCGCGCTCGCAGCGGCGAGATGACGGCTACGCGGGGCTGGTCTCCGACCTGCGGGTCGTGGCGACCTCGCTGGCGTCGTAGCGGGCGAACGCCGGTACGGCGGCCGCGAGCAGCAGCACGCCGAGGATGCACAGCAGTCCGCCGCTGGCGACGGAGGCGGTCAGGCCGGCGGCCGCGGCGATGCCGCCGGACTCGACGTCTCCCAGCCGGGGCCCGCCGGCGACGACGACGATGAACACTCCCGACAACCGGCCGCGCAGCGCGTCCGGGGTGGCCGTCTGCAGGATCGTGTTGCGGAACACCGCGCTCACCATGTCGGCGGCGCCGGCCGCGGCGAGCAGCAACACGCCGAGCCACAGCACCCTCGTGAAGCCGAAACCGGTGATCGCCGCGCCCCACGCCAGGATCGCGACGATCACGGCGAGCCCCTGGCGCCGCACCCGGCCCAGCCAGCCGCCGAAGGTCGCGCCGAGCAGGGCGCCCATGGCGATCGCGGCGTACAGGATGCCGACCACGGTCGCGCCGCCGCCGTAGAACTTCTGCGCGATCGCCGGGAACAGCGCCCGCGGCATGCCGAAGACCATGGCGTTGATGTCGACGAGGAACGTCATCAGCAGGATCTTGCGGCCGGCGAGAAAGCGCAGCCCCTCGGCGACCGACTTCCAGCCCGCCTTCGCGCCACCGCCTTCCGGCGGGATGGCCGGCAGCCGCCACATCGCGTAGAGCGCGGCGGCGAAGCTCAACGTGTCGACCAGGTAGGCGGTGGACAGCCCGGACGTCGCGATGAGCGCACCGGCAGCGAGCGGTCCGCCGGTGAGGGCGACGTTCTGGCCGACCTGGGCGAGGGCGTACGCCGCGGGCAGCCGAGCACTTGGCAGCAACCGCGGGATCATCGCGCTGCGCGCCGGGTTGTCGACCCCGAAGACGGCGGCCTGCAGCAGCACGATGCCGTAGAGCAGAGGCAGCGAGTGCAGTCCCAGCGCTGCCTGCGCGACGAGCGCCGCGGACAGCAGCGCGAGCACGCTGGACGTGAACAGCGCGAGCCGCCGGCGGTCCATGGAGTCGGCGATGGCGCCGCCGTACAGCCCGAAGGCCAGCAGTCCGATCAACCCGGCGAGGCCGACGAGTCCGACGTAGAGCGACGAGTGGGTCTGGTCGTAGACCTGGATCGGCACGGCGACCGAGGTCATCTGGTTGCCGACCATGGAGACCGTGAGCCCACCCCAGAGCCGCCGGTAGGCGGGGAACTCACGCAGCGGGGTGATGTCGGCCGCGTGCCGACCGAGGAAGCCGACGACGCGAGCGCGGCGCCCCCGTTGCTGCACATCGGATCTCTAGCACGGGCGATCGGCCCGAGTGGGGTGGCCCGCCGCGCAGGCGGCAGAATGAAGGCAGAGCCCGCAAGGGCCCGACCATCAGCGACAGGAGCCGCGGACCAATGGCCGACGAGACCGTGTTCAAGCCCGGGCTGGAAGGTGTCGTCGCCTTCGAGTCCGAGATCGCCGAACCCGACAAGGAGGGCTCGGCGCTGCGCTACCGCGGCGTCGACATCGAGGATCTGGTCGGCCGGGTGCCCTACGAGCAGGTCTGGGGTCTGCTTGTCGACGGTGCGTTCGAGCCGGGGCTGCCCCCGGCCGAGCCGCAGCCGATCCCGCTGCGCTTCGGCGACGTCCGCGTCGACCTGCAGAGCGCGCTGGCCGATCTCGCGCCGATCTGGGGTCTTCAGCAGATGCTCGACATCGAGCCCGCGCAGGTCCGCCACGACCTGGCCCGCTGCTCGGTGACCGGCATGTCGTTCGTGGCGCAGTCCGCCCGCGGTGGCGACAAGGAGCCGGTGCCGCAAAGCGACATCGACAAGGCGACCTCGATCCCCGAGCGGTTCCTGATCCGCTGGCGCGGCGAGGCTGACCCGAAGCACGTCAAGGCGATCGACGCCTACTGGGTGTCGGCGGCCGAGCACGGCATGAACGCCTCGACCTTCACCGGCCGGGTCGTGGCCTCGACGGGCGCCGACGTCGGCGCGGCGCTGTCGGCCGCGGTCGGCGCACTGTCGGGACCGCTGCACGGCGGCGCGCCCTCACGGGTGCTGGCGATGCTCGACGACGTCGAGCGCACCGGCGACCCGGTCGGGTTCGTCAAGGGTGAGCTCGACGCCGGCCGGCGGCTCATGGGTTTCGGCCACCGCGTCTACCGCGCGGAGGACCCGCGGGCGCGCGTCCTTCGGCGTACGGCGGCGGAGCTCGGCTCCCCCCGCTACGACGTCGCCGATGCGCTCGAGAAGGCCGCCCGCGAGGAGCTGCGCGAGCGCTACCCCGACCGGGTCCTCGAGACCAACGTCGAGTTCTGGTCGGCGGTCGTGCTCGACCTGGCCGAGGTGCCGGCACCCATGTTCACGTCGATGTTCGCCTGCGCGCGGATGGCCGGCTGGAGCGCGCACATCCTGGAGCAGAAGCGGCTCGGCAAGCTGATCCGCCCGTCGGCCCGGTACGTCGGGCCGCCGTCGCGGAAGGTCGAGGACGTCCCGAAACGAGCGCAAGGACTGTAAGTGCCTGACATCACCCTCCCCGCAAACCTCAAGCCGACCGACGGCCGCTTCGGCTCCGGGCCGTCGAAGGTCCGGCCGGAGACGCTGGCCGCGCTCGCCGCGACCGGCGCACACCTGCTCGGCACGTCGCACCGCCAGCAGCCGGTCAAGGACGTCGTCGCCCGGGTACGCCGCGGCCTCGGGTCACTGTTCTCCCTGCCCGACGGCTACGAGATCGTGCTCGGCAACGGCGGTTCGACGGCCTTCTGGGACATTGCGACGTTCTGCCTGATCTCGCAGAAGTCGCAGCACCTGTCCTTCGGCGAGTTCTCGGCGAAGTTCGCCTCGGCGGCCGCCGCGGCGCCGTTCCTCGCCGACCCCTCGGTGGTCAAGGCCGAGCCGGGGACCGCGGCGGCGTTCGCTCCCGAGGCCGGCGTCGACGCCTACTGCCTGCCGCACAACGAGACGTCGACCGGCGTGATGACCACGATCCGCCGGCCGACCGGCGCCGACGACGGCGCGCTGGTGCTGGTCGACGCCACGAGCGGCGCGGGCGGCCTGCCCGTCGACCTGACCGAGTGCGACGCCTACTACTTCGCGCCGCAGAAGAGCTTCGCCTCCGACGGCGGCACCTGGCTCGCAGCGCTGTCACCGGCGGCCGTCGAGCGTGCCGCCCGGCTGACGAAGGACCGGTGGGTCCCGGCGTTCCTCGACCTGCAGATTGCGATCGACAACTCCCGGCTGGAGCAGACCTACAACACCCCGGCGATCGGCACGCTGTTCCTCCTGGCCGAGCAGGTGGAGTGGATGCTCGACCAGGGCGGCCTCGAGTGGGCGGTCGGACGTACCACCGACTCGTCGAACCGGCTCTACACGTGGGCCGAGAAGTCGACCTACGCAACGCCGTTCGTCGCCGACCCGTCTCACCGCTCGCTGGTCGTCGGCACGATCGACTTCTCGGACGACGTCGACGCCGCTGCCGTGGCCAAGGTGCTGCGAGCCAACGGGGTCGTCGACACCGAGCCCTACCGCAAGCTCGGCCGCAACCAGCTGCGGATCGCGATGTTCCCCTCGATCGAGCCGTCCGACGTGGAAGCGCTCACGGCCTGCATCGACTACGTGGTGGAGCACCTCTAGCTGCTCCATCGCGGCGGTCACGAGGGCCTCGGCCCGAGGTCGGACCGTTGTGCCATGGTCATCTCCGGCCCAAATTCGGACATCCCGACCGTCACCGTGCCGCACGACCAGAGCAAGAACTAGCCGGAGACATCGAGGAGGGCCGTCCCGGGTTGCCGGGGCGGCCCTTCGTCGTACGCCCAACCGCCGCAGCGCCGCGATCAACGCGGGGCGTAGCGTCCCGGGCATGGACTACACCCATCTCGGCCGCACCGGTCTGTCGGTCTCGCGCCTGTGCCTCGGCACCATGAACTTCGGGCCCGAGACCTCGGAAGAGGACTCCCACGCGATCATGGATCGCGCCCACGAGCACGGCATCAACTTCTTCGACACCGCCAACGTCTACGGCTGGCAGAAGGGCGAGGGTGTCACCGAGCAGATCGTCGGCCGCTGGTTCGCGCAGGGTGGCAATCGCCGCGAGCACACGGTCATCGCGACCAAGCTCTACGGCTCGATGGGCGACTGGCCCAACGAGACGTTTCTGTCCGCCTTGAACATCCGCCGCGCCTGCGAGGGATCGCTGCGCCGGTTGCAGACCGACTACATCGACATCTACCAGATGCACCACGTCGACCGCCGTACGCCGTGGGAGGAGATCTGGGAGGCGATGGAAGTCCTTCGCCAGCAAGGAAAGATCTTGTACGTCGGCAGCAGCAACTTCGCCGGCTGGCACATCGCCAAGGCGCAGGAGACGGCGCGTCGGCGCAACTTCTACGGGCTGGTCTCCGAGCAGTCGATCTACAACCTGCTCAAGCGCGAGGTCGAGCTCGAGGTGCTGCCCGCCTGCCAGGACTACGGGCTCGGCGTGATCCCGTGGAGCCCGCTGCACGGCGGGTTGCTGGGCGGCGTGCTCAAGAAGGAGCGCGAGGGCGGGCGACGTTCCAAGGGTCGCGCGGTCGAGGGGCTCGAGCAGCACCGCGAGCAGGTTCAGGCCTACGAGGACTTCTGCGAGTCGCTCGGCGAGGAGCCCGCCGACGTCGCCCTCGCGTGGCTGATGCACCAGCCCGCGGTCACCGCGCCGATCGTCGGGCCGCGCACGATGGAGCAGCTCGACGGCGCGTTGCGAGCCCTCGAGATCTCACTGTCCGACAAGGAGCTCGGCCGGCTGGACGAGATCTGGCCGGGACACAAGACGGCGCCGGAGGACTACGCCTGGTAGCCGATCACGTCCCGGTCCCGGCACCGGCGTCCGGAGGTCCCGTCAGGGGCAGAGTCGCGAGCGTCTCGTGCACCAGCGGGGGGCCGGGGTGGCTGCGCACCAACCGGACGTCGGCCGCGACCCACCACGGACCGGCGTAGGCCGACAGGGCACGGGCGGCGCCGCGCAGGTCGGCGCCACGTCCACGCGCGCGGGCCACGGTGAGGTGCGGCCGGAACCTGCGCTCCTCCATCGGGATCCCGCTTCGACGGGCGGCAGCAGCGCACCGGTCGGCGAGCCGGGCCAGCGCGGCGATGTGGCCGTCGACGCCGACCCAGAGCACCTGCCGGCCGAAGTGGCCGGCACCGGCGAGGCGCAGCCGCACGGGCGCGCTGCGGCCCGCGGCCCGTGCCAGCCGCTCGCTCAGCTCCGGCAGCGCCGGCGCAGCGACCTCGCCGAGGAAGGCGAGGGTCAGGTGCCACTGCGCCGGCGCGCTCCAGCGCAACCGGTCGTCGGCGGGCAGCGCCGCGCGCAGCGAGTCGGCCGCCTCGTCCGGCGGGTCGACCGCGACGAAGAGCCTCACGTCGTCGTGCGGACCTCGTCGTAGACCGGCTGCACCGACCGGGTCGGTTGCTGCGCCATGCGCAGCCGCAGCAGCATGGCCGCGATCGCGCCGGCGACGGCGGTGCAGACGGCGCCGCCGATGATGAGCCCGTAGCGCGGGCCGAGCACCCCGGCGAGCCACCCGATCAGCGGCGCACCGATCGGCGTGCCCCCCAGGAAGACCATGACGTAGAGCGCCATGACCCGCCCGCGCATCTGCGGCGAGGAGCCGAGCTGCACGGTCGAGTTGGCAGCGGTCGTGAACGTCAGCGCCGCCACGCCCGTCGGGATGAGCAGGATGATGAGTGCGGCGTAGGAGGGCATGAAGCCGTCGGCGATCTCCAGCGCGCCGAAGACCAGAGCCGACCCGACGAGCAGCGACTGCCGCGGTCGTTCGCGCCGCGCGGCGAGCAGCGCGCCGCCGAGGGAGCCCACGGCGATGGCGGTCGACAGCAGGCCGTAGGACGCGGCGTCCTTGTGGAAGGTGCCCTTCGCGATGAGCGCCATCGTCAGCTGGAAGTTGAAGCCGAAGGTGCCCACCACCCCGACGAGCACGATCGGCAGCAGCAGGTCGGGTCTGCGCCGCACATAGGCCAGCCCCTCGCGCAGCTGACCGGCCCGACGGGCGAGCCGCTTGCCCAGCATCAGGTCGGCCTCGCGGATCAGCAGCAGGCTGCTGATGACCGCGAGGAAGGTGCCGGCGTTGATGAGGAACACCGCACCCGTGCCGACGAACTTGATGAGGAAGCCGCCGGCGGCAGTGCCGAGAATCCGCGCGATGTTGAACGTCGCGGAGTTCAGGCTCACCGCGTTGGCGACCAGGTCCGGGCCGACCAGCTCGCTGACGAAGGCCTGCCGCGTCGGGCTGTCGATCGAGGTGGCGAGGCCGAGGGCGAAGGCCAGGGCGTAGACGTGCCACAGCTGCACCGCACCGGTCACCACCAGGACACCCAGCACGAGTGCGGCCAGCATCGACGCGGCCTGCGTGAGCACCAACAGGCGCCGCTTGCGGTGCCGGTCGGCGAGCACTCCCCCGTAGAGGCTGAGCAGCAGCGTCGGCGCGAACTGCAGCCCGGTCGTGACACCGACCGCGATGCCTCGGTGCCCCGGCCCGGCCAGCTCGACGACCAGCCAGTCCTGCGCCACCCGCTGCATCCACGTGCCGGTCAGGGAGACGACCTGCCCCGAGGCGAACAACCGGTAGTTGCGGACCCGGAGTGACTCCCACATCGTCACGAGCTGGCCAGCCGGTCCAGCAGCGGCGCGAGCTCGCGCAGCAGGGCGAGCTCGTCGTCGGACAGGTCGTGCATCTGCTGGGACAGCCAGGCGTCCCGCCGCCGCCGGTCGGCGGCGACCAGCCGGCGACCCTCGGCGCTGATCTCGACCAGCGCCTGCCGGCCGTCGGTCGGGTGCGGGGCGCGGTCGATCAGCCCCCGCTCCCCGAGCACGCCGAGCACCCGCGTCATCGACGGCGGCTGCACCTTCTCGTGCGCCGCCAGCTCGCCCGGGGTCATCGGCCCGTGGCGGTCGAGAGATGCCAGCGCCGCCAGCTGCGTCAGGGTGAGCGAGGTCTCCGCGCGTTCCGTCCGCAGCCGGCGCGCCAGCCGCATGACCGCGATCCGCAACGCACTGGCGATGGCCAGATCGGAAGCGTTGGCGGACACATCGTTAGCCTAACTCAGTAGCCTTGCTAACGACTAGTGAGTTTTCACTTCACCCCGAGTGCCTGCTCGATCGGGCCGATGGCGAAGTACGCCGCGAAGAACAGCGACACGATCCAGAGCAGGATCCCCGGCTCGCGCCACTGGCCGCGGGCCGTCTTGATCAGCACGTAGGTGATGAAGCCCGCGCCGATGCCGTTGGTGATCGAGTAGGTGAACGGCATCAGCACGATCGTGAAGAACGCCGGGAAAGCGAGCTCCCACCGCGTCCAGTCGATGTGCCGCACCTGGGTCATCATCATGAACCCGACGGCCACCAGCGCGGGGGTCGCCGCCTGCTGCGGCACGATCGTCGCCAGCGGCGTCAGGAACAGCACGCCCGCGAACAGCGCCGCGGTGACCAGGTTCGCGAAGCCGGTGCGCGCGCCCTCGCCGACGCCCGCCGACGACTCGATGAACGCGGTGTTGGACGATGCCGAGAACGACCCGCCCGCGACCGCCGCGAGGCCGTCGATGAACAGCACCCGGCCGATGCGCGGCGGGCGGCCGCGCTCGTCGAGGAGACCGGCCTGGGCCGAGATGCCGACGATCGTGCCCATCGCGTCGAAGAAGTCCGACAGGATCAGCGTGAACATGAAGACCAGCGCGGTCACGGCACCGGCCTGCGACCATGCCCCGGCGACGTCGAAGTGGCCGATCAGGCCGAAGTCGGGTGAGGAGACCGGGTCCTTCGGCAGCGCTGGGACGATGAGGCCCCACGACTTCGACGGGATGTCGGCCACCGCGTTGATCACGATCGCCAGCGCCGTCGAGACGATGATGCTGATCAGGATGGCGCCCGGCACCCGGCGGACAAGCAGGACGAACGTCAGCAGCATGCCGATCACGAAGACGAGGACCGGCCAGCCGCTGAGGTGGCCGCCCTGGCCCATCTGCACCGGGGTCCCCTGCGCCGGCGTGACGAAGCCCGCGTCGACCAGGCCGATGAACGCGATGAACAGGCCGATGCCCACGCTGATCGCGTGCTTGAGGTCCATCGGGATGGCGTCCATGATCGCCTGCCGGAGGCCGGTGACGACCAGCACGACGATGCCGAGGCCTTCGAGGACGACGAGGCCCATGGCGCTCGACCACGACATCGTCGGGGCCAGCTGGAAGGCCACCACCCCGTTGAGCCCGAGGCCCGCGGCGATGGCGAGCGGCAGGTTGCCGCCGACGCCCATGATCAGCGTCATGATGGCGGCGGCCAGGGCGGTGACGGTGACGAGCTGGGGCACCGACAGGTGGTGGCCGAACTTGTCGGTCGCGCCGGCCAGGATGATCGGGTTGAGGACGACGATGTAGGCCATCGTCCAGAAGGTCGCGAGGCCACCACGCATCTCGCGCTGCACGGTGGACCCGCGCTCACTGATCTGGAAGAACCGGTCGACCGGGTTCGTCGGTCGGCGCGACAGCGGCGTCGGGTCGATCGGTGCTTCCGTGGACGTGGACATGACGGAGTGACACTCCAGGCGGGCGGGGGGAAGAGCGGAAACGGGCGCAGCAAGAGTGCCAGATGCGTCCCGCCGTACGCTGGCGGTATGACGCAACCGACCGAGACCGCGCAGCGACCGGAGGCGTCGCGGCCCGGCGTGCAGCCGTTGCAGACCAACGACCTCGCCACGATCGCGGTCGGGATGGCGCTGTGGCTGGTCGCGATCGGCGTGCTCTACGGGCTGCGGGTGTCGGGCGCGGCCCACATCGCGATGTGGTGGATCTGGACCTGCGTCGCCGGGTTCGTCCTCGGCTTCTACGGGCTGTATTTCCTCTGGCGCAGATCTCAGCGCGCGAGGCGCTGACCCTCGCCTTCGCCGGCGGTCACGAGTGGCCCAGAGGTTCGCTGCTGTCGGCGTCGCTGACCGAGCCGTGCGAGTGCTCGGGCACGACGACCGGCACGACGTCGTAGGCGAAGTCGTCGACGAGCGGCTGGTCGCGGTCGTGCGTGGCCGGCATGCTGACAGCCTCGGAGTGTGCCCCGCAGCCGTGGTCGACCGAGACGACGCGCCCGTCGTCGGCCGCGAACGCGTTGGCACACACCCCGAATGCCTGCCGTAGCGCCCCGCTCAACGGCACGAAGAACCCACAGGTCGCGCAGTCCGAAGGTGCGGCCCGGGCGATCGGCGCCTCGGGACCGTGGTCCCCGGCGTACCACCGCTCGACCGCCTCGGTGCGGCCCTCGAAGGACAGCACCCGCACGCGGCCCAGGCCGACCTCGAACGCGACCTCCTGCTCGGCCCGGTCCTCGGAGGAGAACAGCATCGGCGTGAGCCGCTCGTCGTCGGCCGGCGTCGGCAGGAGATCGCCGACACCCAGGTCGCCGGGGCGCAGCCGGTCGCTCCACGGCACCCACGCGGGCGCGAGCAGCGCGTCGTCGCCGGGGAGGAGCACCACCTCGGCGACCGTGACCGTGCGGCCCCGCGCGGCGCGCATGACGCTGACGGCCCAGCGCCAGCCGCGGTAGGCACCGTTGCGGTTCGCGAAGTAGTGCGTCACCACGCGCTCGCCGTCGACGCTGCTGCCGAGGTAGTCACCGACCTCGTCGCGGCCGGCGTCCGCCTCGGCGGCCGCGCGCGCGAGGTCGACCGCGTCGCGGCACGCCGCGTCGGCTGCGGCCGATCTGGTGCGCGTCGGTGTGGTCACGAGAGAGAGTGTCTCTTACCGCACCAGCAGAGAGGGACGGATCCCCGCCATGGAGTCGCCCGGCGCCCAGACCGAGTCGCCGCACCGGCACGCGGCCCGGTCGGCGGCCCGGGGCGCCTCGCGCGGGGCGGCTCGGGTGCGGGCCGCGATCCGCTCCGGCGGGGCGGCGGAGAGCGGCCTCGACAAGCTGATCGAGCTGCACGCGGTCCACTCGGCCGGCGACGCACTCATCGCCGTCGGCCTGGCCGGCACGCTGTTCTTCAGCGTGCCCACCGGTGAGGCGCGGGGACGGGTCGCGCTCTACCTGCTGATCACGATGGCGCCGTTCGCGCTGGTGGCGCCCGTAGTGGGGCCGGTGCTCGACCGGTTCCGGCACGGCCGTCGCTACGCCATGGCGGCCACGATGTTCGGCCGCGCGGTGCTCGCCTACTTCATCGCCCGGGCGCTCGCCACCTCCACGCCGCTGGCGCTCTATCCGGCAGCGTTCGGGATCCTCGTGCTCTCCCGCGCCTACGGCATCAGTCGCAGCGCGGCCGTGCCTCGCGTGCTTCCCGCCGGCGCGACGCTCGTGCAGGCCAACGCCAAGCTGTCGCTGGCCGGCTCGATCGCCGCGGCCGTCGCCGCTCCGCTCGGCGCGGGCGTCGTCTGGGCGCTCAGCGGGGCATGGGGCCTGCGACTGGCGATGCTGGTCTTCCTCTTCGCCGGCTTCGTCGCGCTGCGGGTGCCCTCGAAGGTCAACTCCCGCGTCGGCGAGGCCCAGCTGGCCCGCAGACCGCTGTGGTCGGGCTTCGGGCGGCTGCTGCCCAGCCCCCGCACCGTCGGGCCGGCAGTTTCCGGCGTCCTGCGCTCCGCTGCCGCGCTGCGGGCACTCAACGGTTTCGTGATCCTCTTCGTGGCGTTCCTCGCCCGCGACGGCGGCCTGTCGGGCATCGGCGACAAGCTCACCCTCGGCCTGTTCGCGATCGCTCTCACGGGCGGCGGGCTTGCCGGCACCGCGCTGGGTGCGCGCATGCAGCTCGGCGCCCCGTTGCTGGTCTCGACCATCGTCGTCGCGACGTCGACGGCCGCCTGCCTGATCGCGGCGCTGTCGACCGGACTGGTCACGGTGCTCGTGCTGTCGGTGGTCAACGGCGCCGGCCAGTCACTGTCGAAGCTCTCCCTCGACGCGACGATCCAGGAACGCGTCGAGGAGGATGTCCGGACCTCGACGTTCGCCCGCTCCGACACCGTGTTGCAGCTGGCCTGGGTGCTCGGCGGCGGCATCGCGATCGCCCTGCCGTCACAGGGCACCGCGGGCTTCGCGCTGGCGAGCGTCGGGATGGTGCTCGCGCTGGTCGGCGCGTTGCGGCACTTCCGGCGACGGCCTGCACGCAGGGCGCTGACGAGCCGGCCGTCAGGCCTCTAGCTCCCGCGCGACGGCGTGGACGACCTCGGCGACCTTGCGGGCGGCCTGCCGGTCCGGGTAGCGGCCCTTGCGCAGCGCCGGCTGCACGCGGGCCTCGAGTACCTTGATCATGTCCTCGATCATGCCGTGCAACTCGTCGGCCGGACGGCGCGTCGCAGCGGCGAGCGAGGGCAACGGGTCGAGCACCCGCACCGACAGCGCCTGCTCGCCGCGGCGGCCCTCGGCGACGCCGAACTCCACGCGCTGACCACCGCGCAACGACTCCACGCCGGTCGGCAACGCGGACGAGTGCACGTAGACGTCACCGCCGTCGTCGCGGGTGAGGAAGCCGAAGCCCTTCTCCGCGTCGTACCACTTGACCTTGCCGCTGGGCACGCCTGACCTCGGTGACTCGTCGGACCGGAGAGCAAACGCCCAGCGTAGCCGCCGACAGGCGCCGCACCCAATCCGGTTATGGCGCCGTGGAGCGCGGGCAGGTGAGCGCTAGGAGCCCGATCGTCGAGGAAAGGGGCGTCCGGTGAACGACCAGCCGAAGGACCGTCGGAGTGTCGACGAGGCAGTGGGCGCCGATCACGAAGCCGTATCGGGCACGGTGCCCGGCCGTGACGGCGGGCCCCAGGACGAGCAGGACATGGCCGCGGCCGACGGGCTGACCGCGTCGAAGGAGACCGGCGAGGCCTACGACGAGATGCTCGAGCGCGGCGCCCGGCAGAAGGGCGAGGGCCGCACCCCCTGACCCCGGCGCTTAGCCTGACCCGGTGACCGACGAGGCCGCCGTGGCGCGTGACGACGACGCCGCGCTCGCGGCGGGCAAGCCTCCTGGCGCACCGCCGGCCGGCGCAGACCTCCGGTCCGTGCTCGGCGTGGTTTTCGCGGCAGTCGGGCTCGGCGCGCTGATCTGCGCGTTCGGCCCGTTCTTCTACCCGCTGGGCGGCGAACCGCTGTGGTTGGCCTCGACGGCGTTCCTGCTGCCCATCGGCGCCGCCCTGCTGATGTGGCCGGCTATGCGTGACGCTGCGCGGCCGCGGCTTCGAGGCCGAGACGGCGCACCGACTCCTCCCGCATCTTGAACTTCTGGATCTTGCCGGTCACCGTCATCGGGAACTCGTCGACGAACAGGACGTAGCGCGGCACCTTGTAGTGCGCGAGCCGCCCGCGGCAGTGCTCCCGCACCTCCTCGTCGGTGACCGACTGGCCCTCCTTCAGCGTCACCCAGGCGCACAGCTCCTCGCCGTAACGCTCGTCCGGGACGCCGATCACCTGCACGTCGGCGATCGCCGGGTGGGTGTAGAGGAACTCCTCGATCTCGCGCGGGTAGACGTTCTCGCCGCCCCGGATGACCATGTCCTTGATGCGCCCCACGATGTTGACGTAGCCCTCCGCGTCGATCGTCGCCAGATCGCCGGTGTGCATCCAGCGCCCGGCGTCGATCGCCTCGCCGGTGCGCTCCGGGTCGTCCCAGTAGCCGAGCATCACCGAGTAACCGCGGGTGCACAGCTCCCCCGGCTCGCCGATCGGCGTCGGCCGCCCGCTGTCCGGGTCGACGATCTTCACCTCGACGTGGGGGTGCACCCGCCCGACGGTCGACACCCGCCGCTCGAGGTCGTCGTCGGCGCGCGTCTGCGTCGACACCGGCGAGGTCTCGGTCATGCCGTAGGCGATCGTGACCTCCGCCATGTGCATGTCGGAGACGGCGCGCTTCATGACCTCGACCGGGCACGGGGAGCCGGCCATGATGCCGGTGCGCAGCGACGTGAGGTCGTAGGAGCCGAAGTCCGGCAGCGCCAGCTCGGCGATGAACATCGTCGGTACGCCGTACAGCGACGTGCAGCGCTCCTCCTGCACCGCGGCCAGCGTTGCGACCGGCTCGAACGCCGGCGCCGGCACCACCATGCACGCGCCGTGGGTGGTGGCCGCGAGGTTGCCCAGCACCATGCCGAAGCAGTGGTAGAAGGGCACCGGGATGCAGATCCGGTCGGCCTCGCTGTAGCCGCACATCTCACCGGTGAAGAAGCCGTTGTTGAGGATGTTGTGGTGCGACAGCGTCGCGCCCTTCGGGTAGCCGGTGGTGCCCGACGTGTACTGGATGTTGATCGGGTCGTCGAAGGCCAGCGTCGCCATCCGCTGCCTCACCGCGCCGGCCGGGACCGCCTGCCCGGCCGTCAGCAGCGCGTCCCACGACCCGGTGCCGAGGAACACCGTCTGCTCGAGCGCCGGCGCGTCCGCCCGCACCGACTCGATCATCGCGACGTAGTCGCTGGTCTTGAACTCCGTGGCGCTGACCAGCAACCGGATCCCCGACTGCCTCAGCGCATAGGCCAGCTCGTGCGTGCGGTAGGCCGGGTTGATGTTGACCAGGATCGCGCCGATCTTCGCCGTGGCGTACTGCACCAGGACCCACTCCGCGCAGTTCGGCGCCCAGATGCCGACCCGGTCCCCCTTCTCGATGCCGGCGGCGAGCAGCCCGCGGGCGACGTCGTCGACGCGCTCGTCGAGCTCGCGATACGTCCACCGCACGTCCTGGTGGCGTACGACGAGGGCGTCGCGGTCGCCGGACCGCTCGACGATGCGCGCGAGGTTGTCGCCGATCGTCTCGCCGAGCAGCGGGGTCGTGGACGTGCCGGATGCGTAGGACAGAGGGGCCATGGCTGCATCGTGGCGCGGGCGCACGCTGGGCGCCAGCCGCCGGCCGCCGTAGCCTGTACAGGTGGCCGAGCCCACCCTGATCTTCGACGGCGACTGCGGCTTCTGCACGACCTCGGCCCGCGCCGCCGCCCGGCTGCCCACCCGGGCCCGCATCGCGGCCTACCAGGATCTCGACCTCGCGCGGTTCTCGCTGTCGGCGGAGGAGTGTTCGGCCGCGGTGCAGTACGTCGACGCCTCCGGCGCCGTCTACGCGGGTCACCACGCGGTGGCCGCGTTGCTGCACGACTGCGGCGGACCGTGGCGGTTGCTGGCCTGGCCGCTGCGACGCCAGGTGCTCGACCCGCTGTGGAACGCCGTCTACCGATGGGTGGCCGACCACCGCAGCTCGCTGCCCGGGGGCACTCCCGCGTGCGCCGTACCGCGACGCGACGACGCCGCCTGAGGCCCGACCGGCACGCCTGCTCATGACGAGGGGCGGCCCCGCCGCAGCGGGACCGCCCCTGTCGTGAAGGAGGACTGTCAGAAGTCCATGTCGCCCATGCCACCGCCGGCGCCGGGCATGGCCGGTGCGGCCTTCTCCGGCTTGTCGGCGATGACCGCCTCGGTGGTGAGGAACAGCGCCGCGATCGACGCGGCATTCTGCAGCGCCGAGCGGGTGACCTTGGCCGGGTCGATGATCCCGGTCTTGATCATGTCGACGTACTCACCGGTCGCGGCGTTGAGGCCGTTGCCGACCTCCAGGCCGCGCACCCGCTCGACCACGACGCCGCCCTCGAGGCCGGCGTTGACCGCGATCTGCTTGAGCGGCGCCTCCAGCGCGAGCTGGACGATCTTGGCGCCGGTCAGCTCGTCGCCCTCGAGGTCGAGCTTCTCGAACGCGGTGTTGCTGGCGTGCAGCAGAGCCACGCCGCCACCGGCGACGATGCCCTCCTCGACCGCAGCCTTCGCGTTGGAGACGGCGTCCTCGATGCGGTGCTTCTTCTCCTTGAGCTCCACCTCGGTGGCCGCGCCGACCTTGATGACCGCGACGCCGCCGGCCAGCTTGGCCAGCCGCTCCTGCAGCTTCTCGCGGTCGTAGTCGGAGTCGCTCTTCTCGATCTCGGCCTTGATCTGGTTGACCCGGCCGGCGATCTGCTCCGGGTCACCGGCGCCCTCGACCATCGTCGTCTCGTCCTTGGTGACGACGATCTTGCGAGCCCGGCCGAGCAGGTCGAGGGTGGCGTTCTCGAGCTTGAGGCCGACCTCTTCGCTGATGACCTGGCCGCCGGTCAGGATCGCCATGTCCTGCAGCATCGCCTTGCGGCGGTCGCCGAAGCCGGGAGCCTTGACGGCGACCGACTTGAACGTGCCGCGGATCTTGTTGACGACCAGCGTCGCGAGGGCCTCGCCCTCGACGTCCTCGGCGATGATGACGAGCGGCTTGCCGCCCTGCATGACCTTCTCGAGCACGGGCAGCAGGTCCTTGACCGCGCTGACCTTGCCGTTGATGAGCAGCACGTAGGGGTCGTCGAGGACCGCCTCCATGCGCTCGGCGTCGGTCACGAAGTAGGGCGAGATGTAGCCCTTGTCGAAGCGCATGCCCTCGACGAGCTCGAGCTCGAGACCGAAGGTGTTGCTCTCCTCGACGGTGATGACGCCTTCCTTGCCGACCTTGTCCATCGCCTCGGCGATCATCTCGCCGATGGCGGGGTCGCCGGCCGAGATCGAGGCCGTGGAGGCGATCTGCTCCTTGGTCTCGACGTCCTTGGCCTGCTTGGACAGGTCCTCGCTGACGCGCTCGACCGCGGCCTCGATGCCGCGCTTCAGCGACATCGGGTTGGCGCCGGCGGCGACGTTGCGCAGGCCCTCGCGGACCAGTGCCTGGGCGAGGATGGTCGCGGTGGTGGTGCCGTCACCGGCGACGTCGTTGGTCTTCTTGGCAACTTCCTTGACGAGCTCGGCCCCGATCTTTTCCCAGGGGTCCTCGAGCTCGATCTCCTTGGCGATGCTCACGCCGTCATTGGTGATGGTGGGTGCGCCCCACTTCTTGTCCAGGACGACGTTGCGGCCCTTGGGGCCCAGCGTCACCTTGACGGCGTCGGCCAGCGTGTTCATGCCACGCTCGAGGCCGCGCCGGGCCTCCTCGTTGAAGGAGATGATCTTCGCCATGCGAACTTCCTCCCGCTGTCCGGATGCAGTGACCGGAGAACGGCGCCCGCGACGGCAGGCCGCTGGGCCGGATCGTCAGGTGGACGCCCCGCCCGAGAGGCCTCACCGGCCCCGGTCTGTCACTCTTGGCTTGCGAGTGCTAATCCATGTTTAGCACTCACCCGCCGAGAGTGCAAGGCGGGGCGGAGGGCCGCCGGGGGTAGCCGAAAGCCTGGCCTCAGCTCCCGCTGACGCGCCCCCCGAGGCCGACCCGCGGCACCCGTTCGTCCGATCGAGTGGCGTCGAGGAACACCTGCGTGATGCGCGGCCAGCGCTCGTTGATCTCGTGGTCGATGCAGGTGCTGATCTCCTCGACCCGGTCGGAGTCGAGGCCCTGGTCGAGGTCGATCCGCGCGGCGAGCAGCACCTGGTCAGCACCCATCCGCATCGTCAGTAGGTCGACGACCTCGTCGACACCGTCGTACCGGGTGAGGAACTCCTCCAGCTCGTCGCGCAGTTCGGGCTCCACGGCCTCGCCGATCAGCATGTCCTTGACGTCGTGGCCGAGCAGGTATGCCGTCACCACGAGCAGCAGCGCGATCAGGGCCGCCGCGACGCCTTCCCACCAGCCCTGGCCGGTCGCCTGGTGCAACGCGATGCCACCGAAGGCGAAGAGGATGCCGACCAGCGCGGCGGTGTCCTCGCTGGCGACCGTCTTCACACTGGGATCACTGGACTTGCGCACGTGCTCCAGCGGCGTACGGCCGGCTTTTCGTGCCTCGGCGCGGACCTGGCGTACGGCGCGCGCCCACGAGGTCCCCTCCGCGGCGCCGGCGATCGCGAGCGCGACGTAGGCGATGAGGAAGTAGTGGCCGCCCACGGTCTCGTGACCCGTGAATGCCTGGTAGGCCTCGATCGTCGAGAACCCGGCGCCGGCGACGAAGATGCCGACCGCCGCGAGCAGCGACCAGAAGAAGCGTTCCTTGCCGTAGCCGAACGGGTGGCGGGCGTCGGCCGGCCGGCTGCTCTTCTTCAACGAGGTCAGCAGAAAGCCTTCGTTGAGGGTGTCGGCGACCGAGTGGACGCCCTCGGCGAACAGCGCCGACGAACCGGTCAGCAGGGCGGCCACGAACTTGACCGCGGCGATCAGCGCGTTGGCGCCGAGCGCGATCAGCACCGTGCGGGTGCTCTGGCTGGCGGTCTTCTCCGGGGGCACGGTCCGGTCCTTCCGCGGGGTCCGCACGGCTCCTACCCGACGGGGCGTCGCCGGCAACCCGGTACGATCCCCGGTCGTGCCAGGGCAGCCCGGGCCGCGGTCCTCGACGCAGGCACCGATCGTGGTCGCGTCCAACCGAGGCCCGCTGTCGTTCGTCACGGGCGAGGACGGCCGCACCACCTTGCGGCACGCCGCCGGTGGCCTGGTCTCCGGACTCAGCGGCGCGGTCGAGGGCGATGCACTGCTGTGGGTCTGCGCGGCGCTCGGCAGCGCCGACCGGCACGCGGCCCGGCAGGCGCCCGGCGGCCGGCTCGACCTGGCCGGTCACGAGACCGGCGGCACCGGCGTACGCATGCTCGACATCGACGAGACGACATTCCACCGCGCCTACAACGCAGTCGCCAACTCCACGCTCTGGTTCGTCAACCACCTGCTGTTCGACCCGGCGCTGTCGCCGTCGTTCGACGCGCGGTTCACGCGGGAGTGGCAGAGCTACGTCGACTACAACGCGGCGTTCGCCGACGCGCTCGCGCAGGACGCCGCCCCGGGCGGCAAGGTGCTCGTGCAGGACTACCACCTGACGCTGGTGCCGGCGATGCTGCGCGAGCGCCGCCCGGACGTCCGCATCGCGCACTTCATGCACACGCCGTGGGCGGATCCCGGCTACTTCTCCCTGCTGCCCGACCGGGTCGCCGCCGAGGTGCTGCAAGGGATCCTCGGCGGTACGTCGGCAGGCTTCCTGTCCCCGCGGTGGGCCGCCGCGTTCGTCGCCTGCTGCGAGGCGGTGCTCGGCGCGCGCGTCGACCGGGCGGCCGGCACGGTGACGCACGACGGGCGTACGACGGCGGTGCGCGTGCACCCGCTCGGGATCGACGCGGCCGGGCTGCGGGCGCGGGCGGCGCAGCCCGACGTCGAGGATCGCTGCCACACGCTGGCCGAGCAGGTCGGCGACCGGCGGCTCCTGCTGCGCATCGACCGGACGGAGTTGTCGAAGAACATCGTGCGCGGACTCGAGGCCTACCGCGAGCTGCTGCGCACCGAGCCGTCGTGGTGCGGGCGCGTGGTGCACGCCGTCTTCGCCTACCCGTCCCGGCACGACCTGCCGGTCTACCGGGAGTACACCGCGCGGGTCCTGCGGGTCGCGCAGGAGATCGAGGACGAGTTCGGCACGCCCTCGTGGGCGCCGGTGCTGCTCGAGGTCAACGACGACTTCGCCCGGTCGCTCGCGGCATACCGCAACGCCGACGCCCTGGTGGTCAACCCGATCCGCGACGGCATGAACCTCGTGGCCAAGGAGGGACCGGTCCTCTCCGACCGCGGCATGGCGCTGGTGCTCTCGCGGGAGGCCGGCGCGGCCGACGTGCTCGGCGAGGATGCGCTCGTCGTCAACCCCTACGACGTGTCGGCCACCGCCGCCGCGATGCACGAGGCGCTCTCGATGCCCGAGGACGAGCGGGCGCGGCGGTGCGACCGGCTCGCCGCCGCGGCCTGCGCGACGCCGCCGCGGCAGTGGATCGCCGACCAGCTCGCCGGACTCGACGCCTGAGCCTCAGTCGCCGATGGCGGCGGCCAGCGCGAGTAGGAACTGCACGACGGCGGCAGGGCCGTCGAGCACCAGGTCGGCCCGCTCGCGCAGCGCCTCGACCTCCTCGGAGGAGCTGCACACGGTCACCCCGGGGACGCCGTCACGGCGCAGCGCCTCGATCGCGTCGTAGGCCGGCAGGTCTCCAAGGTCGTCGCCGACGAAGACCACCGCGGCGGCCGCCCGCTCCTCGACGAGCGCGCGCAGCGCCCCGCCCTTGTCGATCCCCGGTGGGCGCAGCTCGAGCACGAAACGCCCGGGGACCAGCTCGAGGCCGCAGTCGGTGGCGAGCCGGGCGAGCGGCTGCCGCAGCCGCGCCAACGCTCCGGCCGGGTCGAGGGCCTGCCTGGTGTGTACGACGAGCGAGTGGTGCTTGTCCTCGACCGTGACGCCCGCCGGTGCGGCGACGAGGAGGTCGGGCAGCCGGTCTCGGGCGACCTGCACGCCGGGCGCCGGCGGCGGCCCGGTCAGCGCACCGTCGGCCCAGCGCTGCAGCCCGTAGTGGCCCAGCACGACGAGCCGCGCCACGTCGCGCAGCCCGCCGAGCTCGACGACGACCTCGGCGGGTCGGCCGGTGACGACGGCGACGGTGCCGACCCGGTGCGCGAGCACCCGCAGCGCGTCGATCGCGCCGTCGGCGGGGCGAGCGTCCTCGGGGCGGGGGACGATCGGCGCGAGGGTCCCGTCGAAGTCGACCGCGACGACCCCACGGGCGGGCTCGGCGAGCAGCGCCGTGAGGCCGGAGCGACCGGCGGGCGTGGCGGGCTCGGGGAGCATCACCCGGGCGACGCTACCCGGCTGCCGGGCAGCGCTATCGCGGGAACTCGCGGGTGACCACGACCGTGAGGCCGGCCCCGGGCAGGCCGGCGAACCGGGGCAGTACGCGGGCGATCGCGGGGAACTGCGCGGCCAGCGCTCGGGCGACCGGCTCCTGGCCCGGGTCGTAGTAGACGGTGGTCTCGGGGATGCGGCCGGTGAAGTTGCCGACCGTCGCGACGGTCCAGCCACCGGCCCGGAACCGCGCTGCCGCGTCGGCCGCGAGCCCGGACTCGGTCGAGTTGTTGAGAACGGTCAGCGGCGCGCGCAGCGGCCCGGCGGATGCCGGAGCAGGCGTCGTCGCGGTGGGAGAAACCGCGGCGGTCGGGGCGGCGCTCGGCGTGCGGACGGAGGGCCGCGAGGTCGGCGCGGCCGACGGCGACGGGCTGTCGACACCCTCGGCCAGCGAGGTCGAGGGCGGCTGCACCGCGGGACCGCTGCCGCCGAGGTCGGGCTTGCCGTTGAGCAGGACGAGCACGCCGATGAAGGCGCCGACCGCGACGAGTGCGGTCACCGGTCCGATCGCCGACCGGAGCAACGCGCGCAGCGTCCAGCGCGCGCGGTGCGACCCGCTCACGGGCAGGGGGTCAGGCCTCGAGGCCCAGCCGCCGCGCCGAGCGGGCGCGCTGGCGCGCGGCGCGCAACCGGCGCAGCCGCTTGACGAGCATCGGGTCGAACTCCAGCGCCGCCGGCCGGTCGATCAACGCGTTGAGCACCTGGTAGTAGCGGGTGGCCGACATGTCGAAAAGGTCGCGGACGGCCTGCTCCTTGGCTCCGGCGTACTTCCACCACTGCCGCTCGAACGCGAGGATCTCCTGGTCGCGCTCCGACAGCCGCCCGCCGGTAGGGGTGTCCGCAGCCTCGGCGACGTCCATGAGCCCTCCTTCGTGCGCGCTGAATGACACGCTTGTCATTCTGACACGGACGTCCGACGAAACCCAGGCTTTGCCGGTCCCGGGCGCGGTCCACTGCCGGCGCCGACCTCGCCGGTCAGGGATAAAGGCCGCGAATCCGGTGCGCTTCGGCGACCCGCCCGACCGCGATGACCTGCGCCGCGGTGCGCAGGGACAGGCGTCGTTCGGCGGCGAGGGAGGCCACCTCGGCGTAGGCGCGCTGCATGATGTCCTGCAACCGGTCGTTGACCTCGCCCTCGGACCACCAGTAGGACTGCTGGTCCTGGACCCACTCGAAGTAGGAGACGGCGACGCCGCCGGCGTTGGCGAGCACGTCGGGCACGACGACGATCCCCTTGTCGGCGAGCACCTTGTCGGCGGCCGGCGTCGTCGGTCCGTTGGCCCCCTCGACCACGAAGCGCGCGCGGACGTCGGCGGCGTTGCCGGAGTGGATCACGCCGTTGAGCGCGGCCGGCATCAGAACGTCGACGTCCAGCGCGAGCAGCTCGTCGTTGGTGATCGGCTCCGTGCCGGGATAGCCCACGACCGTCCGACCGCCCTCGCGGACGTGCGCCAGGATGGCCGCGGTGTCGAGGCCCGCCGGGTTGTAGATGCCGCCCTCGACGTCGGAGACGGCGACGACCCGGAACCCGGCGTCGCGGAGGAAGACGGCGGCCAGCCCGCCGACCTTGCCGAAGCCCTGCACCGCGACGGTCATTCCGTCCGAATCGACGCCATGACCGGCGAGCGCGGCGCAGGTCGTGAACACCAATCCCCGGCTGGTCGCGCTGCCCCGGCCGAGCGAGCCGCCGACCGAGACGGGCTTGCCGGTCACCACCGCCGTGACCGTGTGGCCGACGTTGACGGAGTAGGTGTCCATCATCCAGGCCATCGTCTGCTCGTCGGTGCCGACGTCGGGTGCCGGGATATCCACCGCCGGACCGATGAGCGGCAAGATCTCGCTGGTGTAGCGGCGGGTCACCCGCTCGAGCTCGGTCTGCGAGTAGTCGCGCGGGTCGATGGTGACGCCGCCCTTGGCACCGCCGTAGGGCACGCCGATCAGCGCGCACTTCCACGTCATCCACATCGCGAGCGCGCGGACCTCGTCGAGGTCGGTCGCCGGGTGGTAGCGCACGCCGCCCTTGGCCGGCCCGCGGGAGAAGTTGTGCTGCACGCGGTAGCCGCGCACCACCTCGACGTGCCCGTCGTCACGCCGCAGCGGCACGCTGACGGTCAGCTCACGGCGGGGCGTCGCCAGCACGGCGTGCAGCCCGTCGTCCAGGCCGAGCTGCCGGGCAGCATCCGCGAGCTGGATCTGCGCCGACTCCCACGCCGACTCCGCGACCACGCGGGCAGCGTAGGTCAGCGACCGTCGTGTGGAGCCCAACCGCCGTTCGTGTCGGTGTAGGCGATCCACGCGTCGGTCGCGCCGGCCCGCTGCAGGGCCGCCTGGAGCAGCGCGCCCTCGCGGCCGGACCGCGGCACCGCGAAGGCTCCTGCCGACGCGCCGCACCGGCCGGCCGCCGCCGCCACCGCCACCGCGGGGGCGAGGACGGTCCACCCACTGCCGGACCGGCAGGCGACGGCGTGCCGGCCGCTGCAGGGCACCGCCACGAACCTCCCGTCGGAAGCCCGGGCGACGGCGCAGGCACCGGCGGCGCTCGGCTCGTCCTGCGCCCACGACCAGATCGAGCCCGCGAGCCGGGAGTCGTCCGGGAGCAGCTGGTCGAACCCGACGAGGTTGACGCCGCAGCGCGCCATGTGCGCGGCCATCGGCGCGTCGATGTGGTCCCCGTCGGGCGTCGCGAGCGCGGACACGAACGTCGAGTCCTCGTAGTAGCGGACGAACGTGCGGCCGTAGTGCTGCTGCGCCTGCGGGCCGTCGCAGGCCGGGAAGTCGGCGTACGACGACGTCGTCTGCTCGAACTTGCCGCCGTCGTTGAAGACGAGGTCGTTCCAGCTGCTGGTCGTGGCGCCGTCCTCGCAGGTGCTCCAGACGACGACTCGCTTGCCCGCTGCCAGCACCTGCGCCCGGGTGAGCGCCAGGTCGAGCGGGCGGCAGGCCCCGGCGCGGTCGCCGGCGGACGGGTCGTCGGAGCTGCGGTAGACGAGGCTGCCGAACGCGTGCTCCACGACCTGCGCGGCGGCCTCGTGACCGGCGTGGTTCTGGAGGTCGTCGTCGACGTAGAGGAACAGGACCTCGCCCGGGTGCCGCTGCACCCAGTCGGCGACCGGCGCCAGCCCCTGCGCGAGCGTGCCCTCGATCGTGCAGCCGTAGCCGCCCGACTCCGCGTGGCAGAGCCGCACCTCGTCCTGCCCGGTGTGCGGGTCGAGCGCCCAGTGGGCGTCGACCTCCAGCGAGCGCATGTCCGAGTCGAGCTGGTCGACCATCGACAGCTGCTGGTTGGAGTCGAGCTGCGACAGCCCGGGCGGCGGATCGTTGGGGCCGTCGGGCACGGCGTTGAACGAGTTGTGGGTGCCCAGCCACTGGGCCTCTCGGAACGGCAGGTCGTCGCCGAGCGCCCGCTGCAGCACGAGCGCCCGGTGTACCCAGGTGCTCTGGTAGGCCGCCACCTCGCGGCGCTCGACCGGCGGCGCGAACGGCGTGACGCAGGCGGCGTCGTCCTGCAGCAGCCGCCGGCACAGCGCCGAGGCGTCCTGGCCGAACTTCTCGAACCCGCGGCAGGCCGCGGCGACGTTCGACACCTGGGCGGGCGCCTGCGCGTAGCACTGCTGGTACGACGGCAGCGGGTCGGGCACCGGCGCGTCAGCGGGGCGGTCCGCGGCGCGGGCGGCCAGCGGGGTGGCGAGGACGAGGGCGGCTACCGTCAGCCGGAGCGCGCGGAGCCGGGCGGCGTTCACGCGCGTGAGTTCGACGTCGCGGGCCTCCTCTCCTGCGCCGGTGGGGCCCAGTGGCTAGGGTGCCCCGCAGCGACGGCGAGGAGGGCCTGATGGCGGAGATCCACGGCACGTGCGACGAGCGGTTCACCGGAGTCCGCGACGTGCTGGCCGACAACCTCGACACGGGTCTCGACGTCGGGGCCAGCGTGTCCGTCGTGCTCGACGGCAAGCCGGTCGTCGACGTCTGGGGCGGCGTGGCCGACGCCGAGACCGGCGCCCCTTGGGAGCGCGACACGATCATCAACGTCTGGTCGACCACGAAGACCATGACGTTCCTCTGCGCGCTGATGCTCGCGGACCGCGGCGAGCTCGACCTCTACGCGCCGGTCGCCCGCTACTGGCCGGAGTTCGCCGCCGGCGGCAAGGAGGGCGTCGAGGTCCGGCATCTGATGGCGCACACGGCGGGGCTCTCGGGCTGGTCGCCGGCCATCACGCTGACCGACCTCTACGACTGGGAGAAGGCGACGTCGGTGCTCGCCGCCCAGGAGCCGTGGTGGGAGCCGGGGACGGCGTCGGGCTATCACGCGGTGACCCAGGGCTTCCTGATCGGCGAGGTCGTCCGGCGCATCACCGGGCAGTCGCTCGGCACGTTCTTCGCGAAGGAGGTCGCCGAGCCGCTGGGCGCCGACTTCCACATCGGCCTGCCCGCCGCGCACGACGCGCGGGTAGCCCGGCTGGTCACGCCGCCCGACAACCTGGGCGACGCAGCCGCCGAGGACTCCATCGCACACCGCACGTTCGCCAGCGCGCCGTTCGGCGCCGAGGTCGCCTGGACCACCGACTGGCGGCGGGCGGAGATCCCCGCCGCCAACGGCCACGGCAACGCCCGGTCGGTGGCCCGCATCCAGGCGGTGCTGGCCTGCGGGGGCGAGATCGACGGCGTGCGGCTGCTGTCCGCGGCCGGCTGCGAGCGCGTCTTCGACGAGCAGATCCACGGCACCGACCTCGTGCTCGGCGTCCCGCTGCGCTTCGGCATGGGCTACGGCCTGAACTCGGAGGAGCTGCCGCTGAGCCCGAACCCGCGCACCTGCTTCTGGGGCGGTTACGGCGGATCGATCATCGTCATCGACCTCGACGCCCGCATGACGGTCTGCTACGTCATGAACCGCATGGAGAGCGGGCTGGTCGGCGACATGCGAGGAGCCAGCGTGGTCTTCGCCGCCTACGCAGGGCTGGCCGCGGGCTGACGGCTCCACCCGGCGACGTACGCCGGGAGCGCCGCGTCACCGCCGTCGGCGAGCGGCTCGCCGCTGGCGAGCCGCAGCGGCAGCACGCCGGCCCACACCGGAAGCGCGAGGTCCTCGGCGTCGTCCTTGGGCCCGCCGGTGCGCACCTTCGCCGACGCCTCGGTCAGCGGGACGGCCCAGACGCCGGTCTCCCGCAGCTCGGCCGCGGTCGGCGGGCGTACGTCGTCCCAACGGCCGCGCGCCACGTGCTCGACGACGACCCGCAGCGCCGCGGTCTTCTCCACCGGGTCGGTGATCTCCTCGGCCCGGCCGTGGACGACGACCGAGCGGTAGTTGACGGAGTGGTGAAAGGCCGACCGCGCCAGCACCAGCCCGTCGATCAGCGTCACGGTGACGCAGACCGTGTCGTCGCGGCGCAGGTCACGGAAGACGCCGGCGGCCTTCGATCCGTGCAGCAGCAGCCGGTCGCCGTCACGGGCGTGCAGGGTGGGGATCACGACCGGCCGGCCCTCGCGCACGACGGCGACGTGGCAGACCAGTGCCTCGTCGAGGATCGGCGCGATCGTCGCCTCGTCGTAGGCCGCCCGTTCGGGCAGCCGGCGGACCCGCAACGGGGCTGGGACGGAGCGCGACGGCATGCCTCAACCCTAGGCAACCGAGCCCGGTGAGCCGAGCGGTTTTCGCCCGGTGCACCACTTCTAGAGGCGGTAGTCGCGCCAGGCCACCGGCGGCTTGCCCCCGGACTGCTCCACGAACTGGTCCAGGAACCACCGGCGGAACCGCACGACCTCGGGCGTGCTCGCCATCGTCAGCAGGTGCTCGCCCGAGCGACAGAAGGCGTCGGCCTCGTCGAAGAGCTCGCCGAGGTGGCGGGCCGCGGGGGCGACCTCGGCCGGCACCCGGTAGGTCAGGTCGACCGTCTGCTCGCCTCGCTCGAGCGCCTCGTCGCGCTTGCGGTCGGTCTCGAGGGTCATCTGGGTGTACTGGTCGCCCAGCTCCTCGATGAGGGCGAGCAGCCGCCGGGGCACGTCGTGGTCCTCGGACAGGAGGATGAGCGAGAACTCCCGCATCAGCGCGTCGGAGTGCTCCTGCGCCCGCTGGAAGACGGGTATCGGGAACCCGATGAGGTGGACGTCGACGAGCCCGAGGTCGCTGCCCGCGCTCACGCGACCGCCCTCACAGCGGCTCGACGTGGTCGAAGTCGAAGGACATCTCCTGCTCCAGTCCGGACGGGTGCATCGTCGAGATCGTGAACCACATGGCCTTGCCGCTCGCGGTCGCGCGCACGCCCCAGTCGGTGGCCACGCAGTCGAGCATGTGCAGCCCCCGGCCGGTGGCCGCCTCGGGAGAGTAGCGGCGAGCGCGGGGCACGGCGCGGCTCGCGTCGTGCACCTCGACGCGAAGCTCGTCGTGATCGACGACCAGCGTGACGTCGATCTCCGATCGAGCGTGCAGCAGCGCGTTGGTGACAAGCTCGCTGACCAGCAGGGTCGCCGGCTCGACGAGCCCGGGCAGGCCCCAGTCTCGCAGGGTCTCGGCCACGAACCGTCTCGCGTCGCCGGCACTTTCCGGGCGCGCGAAAAACGGCTGACGGGCTTTCACGCTGGGGGGTTACCCAGGATGCCGACCGGCATTCGGGGCCGTTCAGAACAGTGGGGACTGCACCGGCTGGCGGTCGAGGAGGTACGGGCCGTTGTTCGCGACGCTGTTCACCGCGGGCGAAACCGGACACACGTCCAGTCCCAGCGCCGTGGCCGGCACCAGGGTGTCGACCGGCGCCCCGGCCGCGGTCAGCCACCGCTCCCGCCCCTCCGGTGGCACCGCCATCGGTGTGCGGTCGTGCAGCCGGGCGGCCTCGCCGGTGGCCGGCCCGGTGAGCACCACGACCAGCAGACCGTCGCCGCGCCGGAAGTAGAGGCCGGCCATCACGAGGAGCCCGCCGTCGGCCGGGGACAGGAACCACGGCTGCCGGGCCGCGCCGCTCCCGGACCACTCGTAGTAGCCGTCGGCGGGGAGCAGGCACCGGCGTTCGGCGTACGCCGAGGAGAAGGCAGGCCGCTCCGCCGCCGACTCCACCCGGGCGTTGATGACCAGCCGGGTGCCGTCGCCCACCTGCACCGGCAGACCCCAGGTGGCCGCGGTCAGCGTCCGGCCGAGGACGGCCGGGACCGTCGCCGTCGGCGCGACGTTGTAGTCGGGCCGGTGGTCGGCGCGCAGCACCTCGTCGACGTCGGCGACCCCCAGCTCCTCGGCGATGAGGTCAACCGTGCGCGCCGAGACGTAGCGGCCGCACACGTCAGCTGCCGGCGCTCTCCGCCTGCGCGAGCCACTCCCGCTGGGTGGTCAGGGACGCCTCGGCCTCGCGCGCCTCGGCCTCCTTGCCCTCCCGGCGCAGCCGCGCGACCCGGCCCTCGAGCTTGGTGACCGACTCGCGCAGCCGGATGACCAGCGGCGAGCTCTCGGCGACGGGCCGGCGCCAGCGCGCGTCGGCCGCGGCCCGCACCCGGTCCTCGACGGCGGACATCCGCCGGTCGAGCGGGGTCAGCGCCTCGCGAGGCACGCGCGGCGCCTTGTCCCAACGCTCATGGATATGGCGAAGCCGCCGCTGCGCCGCCACCGGATCGGCCGTGTCGATGGCCTCCGCCTCGACCACCAGCGCCTCGCGGACCTCGAGCCCGGCCCGGCTCTCGGCGTCACGCTCCGCGAAGTGCTCGGCGCGGCGGCTGAAGAAGGCGTCCTGCGCGGCGCGGAACCGGGCCCACAGCGCGTCGTCGGCGGCCTTTCCGGCGCGGCCGGCGGCCTTCCACTGGCTCATCAGCTCGCGGTAGCGCGCGGACGTCGGCCCCCACTCGGTCGAGTCGGCGAGCGACTCCGCCTGCGCGACCAGCTGCTCCTTCGTCGCCTGCGCCGACTTGCGCTGCTCGTCGAGCGTGGCGAAGTGCGCCCCGCGGCGCCGGCCGAACTCATCGCGGGCGGCCGCGAACCGCCGCCACAGCTCCTGGTCGACCTTGCGGTCGACGCCGCGGATCTCCCGCCACTCGCCGACGATGTCGCGCAGCCGGTCTCCCGCCCGCTTCCAGTCGGTGCTCGCCGCCAGCGCCTCGGCCTCCTCGACCAGGGTCCGCTTGGCCTGCTCCGCCCGGTCGCTGGCTGCGGCCCGCTCGGCCTGCTGCTCGGCGGCGCGCTTCTCCACCGACTCGAGCACCGCGCCCAGCCGGCGGTCGAGCGCGCCGAGGTCGCCGACGGCGCTCGCCGTGGGCAGCGCCTCCCGGAGCTTGCGCGCGCCGGCACGCACGGCCCGCACGTCCGGAGCACCGGCGGCGCGCTGCTCGAGCAGGCCGACCTCCGCCTCGAGCTCGGCGTAGCGGCGCTCGTAGTACGCGAGCCCCGCCTCGGGCGACCCGGCCTGCCACGAGCCGACCGCGCGCTCGCCGTCCTCGGTGCGCAAGTAGACGGTGCCGTCGTCGGCGACCCGCCCCCATGCGGAGGAGACGGAGCCTGGCTGCTCAGCGCTCATGCCGTGGAGTGTCCCAGGTAGGGTCGCCGCCATGGATCTGACCTATCCCCCCGAGGCGACGGAGTTCCGCCAGAGGATCCAGGCCTTCCTGGCCGACAACCTGCCGAAGGACTGGAAGGGCGCCGGGGCGCTGCCGCCGGAGGAGCGGACGGAGTTCGAGCACTCCTGGCGGCGCACGCTCGCCGACAACCACCTGCTCGCGGTCAACTGGCCGAAGGAGTACGGCGGGGCCGGCCTGTCGCCCATCGAGCAGGTCGTGGTCGCCGAGGAGTTCGCCAAGGCCGGGGCGCCGCAGGGCACCGAGAACGACGTCTTCGGCATCGGCATGCTCGGCAACACGCTGATCGTCTGGGGCACCGAGGAGCAGAAGAAGCACTACCTCCCCCGGATCCTGTCCGGCGAGGACAAGTGGTGCCAGGGCTACTCCGAGCCCGACGCGGGCTCCGACCTCGCCGGCCTGCGCACCCGCGCGGTGCTCGACGGCGACGAGTGGGTCATCAACGGCCAGAAGATCTGGACCTCCGCCGGGCACCTGGCCGACTGGATCTTCGTGCTGGCGCGCACCGACCCGGATGCGCCGAAGCACCGCGGCATCTCGTTCTTCCTGGTGCCCATGGACCAGCCCGGGGTCGAGGTGCGCCCGATCCGCAACGCCGCCGGATACGCGATGTTCAACGAGGTCTTCTTCACCGACGCCCGCACCCCGAAGGCCAACGTCGTCGGCGAGATCAACAACGGCTGGGTCATCGCGATGACCCTGCTGGGCTTCGAGCGCGGAGCCGCCGTCACGACCGACGCCATCCGGTGGAAGGGCGACGTCGAACGGCTGTTGGCGCTGGCCAAGGAGCGCGGCGTCAACGACGACCCGAAGATCCGCGAGCAGCTGGCCTGGTGCTACAGCCGGGTCGAGGTCATGCGTTACCGCGGCCTGCAGGCGCTTACCCGCTTCCTCAAGGGCGGGCGCCCCGGGGCCGACGCCGCCATCAGCAAGATCATCTGGAGCGAGTTCTTCCAGCGCTACACCGAGCTCGCGATGGAGATCATCGGCGAGGACATCATCGCGCCGTCCGGTCCCGGCAGCGACGCGCTGCAGGTGTCCGACTTCGGCACTCCGAACTCGCCCCTGGCCTGGGTCGACTCGATGATGCACGCGCGCTCCGCGACCATCTACGCCGGCAGCTCGCAGATCCAGCGCAACATCATCGGCGAGCAGCTCCTCGGCCTGCCGAAGGAGCCGCGGCTCGACGCCGGACCGTTCAAGGACATCGCCGCGGCCCGCGGCTGACGAGGAGAAGGCGACCGTGAACTTCGCGTTCGACGAGGAGCAGGAGGAGTTCCGCAGCTCCCTGCGGCGCTTCCTCACCGAGCGGGCCCCGCTGTCGGCGGTGCGCGAGTGGGTCGAGACCGACCGTGGCTACGACGAGGGCGTGTGGCGCCAGCTCGCCGACCAACTCGGCCTGCCCAGCCTTCACATCCCGGAGGAGTACGGCGGCGCCGGCTACACGCTGCTCGAAGCAGCGGTCGCGGCCGAGGAGCTGGGCCGGGCGCTCACGCCGGTGCCGTGGTTCGCCACCGCGACGGCAGCCGAGACGATCCTCACGTTCGGCACCGAGCAGCAGAAGAAGGAGCTGCTGCCCGGCATCGCGTCCGGCGAGATCATCGCGACGGTGGCTGCGAGCGAGCGCGGCCGGTCGTTCACCACCCTGGCGCCGTTCGAGACGCGGGCACAGTCGCGCGGCGCCGACGTCTCGCTGCACGGCGAAAAGGTCAACGTCATCGCCGGCCACGTCGCCGACGTGATCGTCGTCATCGCCTCCACCGCTGAGGGGGGCGCCGGCGCCTACGTCGTCCGCGCGGACTCCGACGGGGTGACGCGCGAACGGCGGCAGACCCTCGACCTGACCCGCCCGGTCGCGACCGTGACGCTCGAGGGTGCGACGGCCGAACGGCTCGGCGAGGGGCCGGTCGAGCGGGCGACCGCTCAGCGCTCGGTCGAGGTGGCCCGGGCGCTGCTGGCGTGCGAGATGGTGGGCGGCACCGAGGCGTGCCTGCAGATGTCGGTCGACTACTCGAAGGACCGCTTCCAGTTCAACCGGCCGATCGGCTCGTTCCAGGCCATCAAGCACAAGTGCGCCGAGATGGCGGTCGGGCTGGACGCGGCGCGGGCGGCGGCCTACTACGCGGCGTTCACCGCCAGCGAGGACTCGAGCGAGCTGGCAACCGCGGCCCCGCTGGCCAAGGCGGAGGCCGCCGAGGCGTTCGCGTTCGCCGCCGGCTGGAACATCCAGATCCACGGCGGCATCGGCTTCACCTGGGAGCACGACGCGCACCTCTACTTCCGGCGGGCGAAGGCCGACGAGGTGCTGCTCGGCACGACCAGCCAGAACCGCATGCTGCTCGCCGACCGGGTCGGTCTCTGAGGCCTACGCCTTCAGGGCGGCGCGCAGGTCGGCCTCCTCGATGCGCCAGTAGCCGACCATCCGGTCGTCGACCAGGACGACGGGCACGAAGTCGTGGTAGCGGCGGGTCCACTCGGCGTCGTCCAGGATGTTGCGCTGCTCCCAGTCGACCCCCACCTCGGCCGCCACCCGCGCGACCACGTCGTGGGCGTCGTCGCACAGGTGGCAGTCCGGCCGGCTGAAGACCACGATCCGCGCGGGCATCAGACGGCGCGCAGCCGGCCCCGGGCGACCTTGCCCGCGGCGGCCCGCGGCAGCTCGTCGACGAACTCCACGGCGGTCGGGCACTTGAACCGCGCCAGCGACTCGGCGGCGAACGCGATGAGCTCATCGACTCTCAGGTCGCTGCCCGCGCGGCGTACGACGAAGGCCTTGACCGACTCGCCCGTGTAGGGATGCGTGACGCCGACGACCGCGGCCTCCACCACGTCGGGGTGGGTCTCGAGCACGGCCTCGACCTCGCGCGGGTAGACGTTGAAGCCGCTCACGATGATCAGCTCGCGCAGCCGGTCGACGATGTAGAGGTCTCCGTCGGCATCCGCGTAGGCCACGTCGCCGGTGCGGAACCATCCGTCGGCGTCGGGGCCGCCCGACCCGTCGGGCCAGTAGCCGGAGAACAGGTTGGCCCCTCGCACGACGATCTCCCCCGGGTCGCCGTCGGCCGGGGCGGCGCCCGACTCGTCGCGCAACCGCAGCTCGATACCGGGCAGCGGGCGGCCGATGGAACCCGGCTTGGGCGCGTCACCCGAGAGCATGTTGGTCGTGATGACCGGCGCCGCCTCGGTCATGCCGTAGCCCTCGTAGACCGCGTGCCCGGTGGCCTGCTGGAACGCCGACAGCACCGAGGGCGGCAGCGGCGCGGCCCCGGAGATCGCGACCCGTACGCCAGAGAAGGCCTGCGCCGCCTCGGGGAGCATCGCCCAGGCGACGTACATCGGCGGAGCCCCGACGACCCGGGTGATCCCGTGCTCGGTGATCAGCCGCAGCGTCTCGACGGGGTCGAACCGGTCCACCAGCACCCCGGTGCCGCAGCGGCGCACCAGCATGCCGAGCCCGGCGTTGAGGCCGTAGACGTGGAACAGCGGCAGCACCAACAGGCCGACGTCGTGGGCACCGGGCGGGTGGCCGATGTCGACCGTCGACAGCTGGTCGAGGTTGGCCAGCAGGGCCCGGTGGCTGAGCATCGCGCCGCGCGGGCGGCCCGTGGTGCCGGCGGTGTAGAGCAGCACGGCCAGGTCCTCGGCGCCGGCTCCCGACTCCACCGGGTCGCCGTCGACGTCGAGCGCCTCGATGGGCATCGCCGCTGCGGGTGGCTCGCCCGCGCCGGCGACCGCGACGACCGCGAGCGCGCCGAGCTCCTCGCGGGGCAGCCGCTCGAACGTCTGGCGACGGCACAACAGGCCCCGGGCGCGGGCATCGGTGATCTGGTGAATCAGCTCGCCCGGTGCGCCGTCGGCATTCAGCGGCAGGGCGACCATGCCGGCGCGCAGCACCGCGAAGTAGGAGACGACGAAGTCGACCGTGTTGCCGAGCGCGAGACCGACGCGGTCGCCGACGTCGACCCCCTGGGCACGCAGGCCCCGCGCGCGCCGGTCGACCAGCGCGTCGAGCTGCGCCCACGTGAGGCTCGCACCCTCTGCGACGAGGGCCGTCCGGTCCCCCGCCCGGCTGCCCGCGGCGCGCAGCAGATCGGCGAGGTTGCGAGGCGTGCTCATGGCTGCCTCGGAGTCTGGCACACGGGCAGACCCGCTCCCGATGACTGCAGTCGGCGGCTCAAGGGTTCCGGTGAACCCGCCGAAGACAACAACGTCGACTAGCCCGAAAGGACCACACCAGCAACCCCAACCGGGGCGACCGCTGACCCGACAAAGGCACACCGTGCGCGAGCACGGGCCGCAAAGGTACGGGACTGCCGCAAGGCAGTCTGCCGGCCCACCGAAGGTCGAAGGCCGCTTCCGCGCGACCGCGACCGATCACGCCGACCCCGCGTCGGCTTGTCGCGGCGAGCGCCCCGGTGCCCCCGGAGGTGGGTACCGTGTCGCTCGCTCTTGCAGCCCCGCTGCGTTCCGTTTCGCATCGTCTGTTCCGCCGTGGCGCGTCCGCCGCCGTCGCCGCCGCCGTCGCCGGCTCCGTGATGTGCCTGGCGCCCGCCGCACCGGCGTACGCCGACACCGGCTCGATCGAGGCGCAGTTCGTCGCCGCGACCAACGCGGCCCGCCAGTCGGCGGGACTGGCGCCCTATGCAGTGGCCTCCGACCTCGCGTCGATCGCCCGCAGCTGGTCGGCGCACATGGCCGCCGCAGGTGCCATCTCGCACAACCCGAACCTCACCACCCAGGTGCAGAACTGGCGCGCCGTCGGCGAGAACGTCGGCGTCGGGCCGGACGAGCCATCCATCCAGCAGGCGTTCATGAACAGCGCACCGCACCGGGCGAACATCCTCGACCACGACTACACGCAGTTCGGTGTCGGCGTGGTCGTCTCCGGCGGTCGCGTCTGGGTGACGGTCGACTTCCGCCAGCCGATGAGCGCCCCGGCGCCCGCACCCGCGCCGGCCAGGCCCGCGCCCGCCCCCGTGGCCGCCCCTCGCACGACGGTGACCAGCACGGTCTCCAGCGCCCCACGTCCGACGTCGCCGCAGCCGGCCGCGACCGGCACCTCGTCGAAGCCGCCGGCACCGGCCGTGCACCCGACGCCGACCGCAGCGCAGCTGGCCGCGCACCGGCTGTGGACCCGGCTGGCGACACTGCGCGAGCACGCCCGGGCGACGTGGAGCGACGACGACCCGGTGACGCGCGCCCTGCAGTTCGCGCAGGCGATGTCGACGCTGACCAGCAGCTGACCCGGAGCTAGCCGGGCGCCGAGCTCGCGCTCGGCGAAGGACTCGGTTGACCGCCGCCGCCTCCGCGCCCGCCGCCACCGCCGACGATCGGCAGACCGCCGCCCGTCGGTGACGGCGACGGCGAGGAGGTCGGCGGCGGCCGCGTCGCCGAGACCGTCGGGTGCGGCGACGGCGCGCTCGTGACCCGGGTGTGGACCGGAGTGGGCGGCGCGACCGGCCGGTAAGTCGGCTGCAACCCCGTCGTGGGCCCCTGCAGCAGGGTCGGCTTCGGCGCCGGCTGCGCCGAGGCCTTCTGCAGCGCCCGGTAGGCGTCCCACGTCCGGGCGAAGATCTGCGCCGGCAGCGTGCCGCCGTAGACCGGGGAGACGCCGTGCACGTTCAGCATCGAGTGGGGCGTGTTGGCGTTGAGGTACTCCTTGTCGTAGCCCATCCACACCGTGATGCACAGCGTCGGCGTGCACCCGGTGAACCACGCGTTCGTGTAGTCGTCGGTGGTGCCGGTCTTTCCGTAGACCGGGAAGGGCTGCTGCGCCGCCGTGCCCGTGCCCTTCGTGACGACGTCACCCATCGCCTGCACGACCTGGTCGGCCACCGACCGCGGCATGACCGCGTTGCCCGCCGGGTCCTTCGGGGCGGTGTACGACGCGGCACCGTCGGCGCTGCTCACCGCACCGAGCACCCGCACGTCGTGGTGGACGCCGTGGTTCATGAGCGTGCTGTAGGCCTCGGCCTCCGACAGCGGGCTGATCTCGACCCCGAGTGCCTTCGCCGGCTGCAGCCCCTGGAAGCTCGACGCCGGACCCATGCCGGCCGCCTGGGCCAGGTCGAAGACCTTGCGCAGCCCGACCTGGTTGGCCAGCGGCCCGTAGACGGTGTTGATCGAGTCCGCCAGCGCGGCCCGCAGCGAGACGTAGCGGCCGCCCTCGCCATCGCCGGCGTTGCGGACGACGTAGGGGTTGGGTGTGCCACCCGGGTTGGGGATCTTGGCGATGCGCGGCGCGTAGACGACCTCGTCGAGCTTGTGGCCGGCCTCGAGCGCCGCGGCCAGGGTGAACGGCTTGATGGTCGAGCCGGACGACCGGCGCGCGTCGCTGACGAGGTTGAACCCGCCGCGCTGGTAGCCGCCGTCCTTCTTCTCGGTCATCGCCCGGATGTCGCCGGTGCGCGGGTCGACCGCGACGACGGCCGCCTCGGGGTCGGATGCGTCCGGCAGCACCTGGGCCAGTGCCTGCACCATCGCCTGCTGCAGCCTCAGGTCGAGAGTCGTCGTGACCTTGAGCCCCCCGACATCGACCGCCTGGTCGCCGAACCGCTGGCGCAGGCTCTGCTCGACCAAATCGCGGAACTCCGGCGCGATCGTCGGGAACTCCGGTGCGCGCTGGGCGACGATCGTCGGCAGGCTGTGCCCGTAGGCCGCCGACGCCTGGTCGGCCGAGATCATGTCGTTGGCGACCATCCGGTTGAGCGTGTAGAGCTGCCGCTTGCGGGCGGCGGCGGGGTCGCGGATGGGGTTCCAGACGCTCGGCGCCGGCCCCATGCCGGCGAGCAGGCTGGCCCGCGACAACGCCAGGATCGGATCGCGCTTGCCGGTGGTGGCGTCGAGGTCCAGGTCCTTGACCGGTACGCCGAAGTAGAACTTGCTCGCCGCCTGGACGCCGTAGGTGCCGTTGCCGAGGTAGATGCCGTTGAGGTAGCGGGTCAGGATCTCGCTCTTGGACACGTGGTGCTCGAGGCGAAACGCCAGCGCCGCCTCCCGCAGCTTGCGCAGCGCGGTCCGCTGGTCGCCGACGTAGACGTCCTTGACGTACTGCTGGGTGATGGTGGAACCGCCCTGCAGCGGGGAGCCGCTGATGTCGCGCCAGGCGGCGCGCAGCATGGCCAACGGGTCGACGCCGCTGTGCTGGAAGAACCGTTCGTCCTCCGCCGCCACGATGGCCTGGCGCATGACCTTGGGGATCTGGTTGCCCGGCACCTGCTCGCGCGACTGCGGCGAGCGAATGGTCGCGAACAGCTGTCCGCTCGCGTCGAGCAGCAGCGCCGACTTCGGCGGTGCCGGCTGGGCGAAGTCGACCGGCGCGGCCAGCAGCCCACCGGTGAAGGCGCCGAGCCCCACCAGCAGCGCGACGACCACCCACAGCGCGATCAGTCGGCGGCGGCGGCGGCGCTGGCGGGCGCTACGCCGGCGTCGAGCGACCACGAGCGCTGCCGCCGGGCGCGTCGACGAACCCGGCCGCGACGGTGGACCGTCGGCGGGACCCACCGGCTTCGCCAGCTGCCCGGTGGGCGGCGGTGACACCCCGTGAGAGTACGCCGAACGGCCGAGAGCCCCGGAGGAGATTGGGATGGCCCGTCACGAATGGTGACGAAGGGCTACGGGAAAGTTACCGTCAGCGCATGGTCGAACGTGACCAAGGGCATTTACCATGTCGGAACGGGGCGCGCGCGGATCTAATCCGGTGACATCGGTCACGTAACGGGGCCCCGCCGTGGTCCCCGCCCGCGGTTGTCGAACAAGGAGCGTCCCCATGACCGGCGCTGCGACCTACGTCGTACCGCCGATCACGCTCGGTAATGGGTTGGCCGCTCTCCGCGAGGCCCTGCGCACGATGATGTCCGTGCCGACGCAGCGCGCGCGACTCACCGCGGTGTCGGCAACCGCAACGAGCGCGAAGGCCGAGGTGCTGGCCCCCCCGGCCGGAGGCGGCGATGCCGCGCCGGAGGAGCCCGCAGGCGAGCCGCAGGGCGACCATGCCACCGTCATGGCGATCGTCGGCCGCGCGCAGGCCGGCGACCCCGATGCGTTCGGCGAGCTCTACGACCGCTACGTCGACCTGGTCTTCCGCTACGTCTACTACCGCGTCGGCGGCAAGCCACTGGCCGAGGACCTGACCAGCGAGACCTTCCTGCGCGCGCTGCGACGGATCGGGTCGTTCACCTGGCAGGGGCGCGACTTCGGCGCCTGGCTGGTGACGATCGCCCGCAACCTCGTCGCGGACCACTACAAGTCGAGCCGCTACAAGCTCGAGGTCACCACGGCCGACCTGCTCGACGCCGGCGCCGACGGAGTGACCGAAGGCCCCGAGGGCCAGGTGCTCGACAGCCTGACCAACGCTCAGCTGATCGAGGCCATCCGCGGCCTGTCCGCGGAGCAGCAGGAGTGCGTCGTGCTCCGCTTCCTGCAAGGCCTGTCGGTCTCGGAGACCGCCGCCGCCATGGGCAAGAACGACGGCGCGATCAAGGCGTTGCAGTACCGCGCGGTCCGGGCGCTGGCCCGGCTCCTCCCGGCGGATCTGATGGCATGACCAGCGCGGCAGTAGTACTTCCGGACCAGCCGGTAGCCCGCTCGGACTATTTCGGACAATTACCCGTAACCCGGCCGCTGCCTCTTCGTTGCAGTCGACGAGTGGCGGCGAGCGCGCCGTCACCGCGCGACACGGCCGGGGAGGTGACCGAGCGATGAGCCCCGTGGCCACCCGGATGCCGTCGCTGCCGGCGCCCCGCCGCGCCGAGGAGTTCGCCCGCCTGCTCGAGTCGGGTGCGGGCAGCACCGACCGGCCGCTCTCGTCGATGCTGACCGTCGCGCGCGGGCTGCAGTCGCTGCCGACCGACGGAGCACCGAGCGAGGAGTTCCGCGTCACGCTGCGCAAGCGCCTCGTCGCCGTGGCGGCGGTCCAGGCACAGGCCGCGCCTTCGCCGGCGACCTCCCGGGGTCGGGCGTGGGCCGGCAGCTGGCAGGGGTGGCAGGGCCAGCGCAAGATCGCCGTGGTCAGCGGCACGCTCGCTGCGCTCGTCGCCGTCGCCGGGGTCGCGGTCGGCGCCAGCCGCTCGTTGCCGGGCGACCCGCTCTACGGCGTGAAGCGGGGCACCGAGGCCGCCCAGCTGTTCGTGACCAGCGGCGACGTCGACCGCGGCAACAGGCACCTCGACTACGCCCGCACCCGCCTGCAGGAGATCAGCGACCTGCTGAAGCCGGGGAGCGCGCTCGGCGGCGGGGCGCTCGGCCAGCCGCTGGCCGCCGCACCGGCCGCCGGCTCGCTCGCCGGCCGGCTCACCGACGCGCTGAAAGACATGGACAGCGACACACTCGACGGCAGCCGGGACCTGACCGAGGCCTTCCGCGACCAGCACGACCGCGGTGCGCTGCTGACGCTGCGATCTTTCGCCACCCAGCAGCACCACGAGCTGGCCGGCCTGTTGCCGGCGTTCCCCGCCGCGGCCAAGCCCCGGGCCGAGCTCTCGCTCGGTCTGCTCACCGCGGTGCACCAGCGCGCCCAGCAGCTGCTCGACACCGGCGCTTGCACGGGTGCCTGCGCGCAGGCCACTCCGGGGCATACCGGCGAGGACCGGCTCGGCGTGCTCCCGTGCAACTGCACCGGCCCCGCCCCCGCGCAGCCGGGCACCACGACCACTCTCACGCCGACGCCGAGCGCGACTCCCAGCGGCGGCTCCCAGCCCTCCGGCGAGGGTCCGGTGCCGGCGCCGTCGACGACCTCCTCGGCTCCGAACCCGTTGTCCGGCAGCCCGGGCGTGCAGGATCCGACGGGCGTCGGCGACGCGGTCGACCGCCTGCTCGGGGGCGGCAGCCCGCTTCCCACGCCGGGCACGACGATTCCCGGCGGTCTCCCGGGCACCGGCACCGGGTCGGTACTCCCGTCGCCCAGCGCCGGGTCGTCATTGCCGCTGCCCCTCCCGACGACCAGCCCCACGAGCACGCAGCTGCCCTTGCCGCTGCCGCTGCCCGGGCTGACCGACATCACGTCGGGCACGTCGTCGCTGCTGCCGTAGCAGCCGCGCGACCGGCCGGCCCCGGGCCGAGCGAGAGAGCGCCCGCGTGGTCACCCCGGCTGTCGGCCGCGAAAAAAGTCCGCCACCTCCCGCAACCTCCCCCGCGTGCGCTCGTTGTGGTGACGACGGGCAACTCGT
>Ga0207707_10000375_pt1 | contig 46714 bp, 44 predicted proteins | sample KBSC83BmetaG_FD_184336 | JGI IMG/M metagenome (GOLD analysis project Ga0207707, IMG submission 184336) | Corn rhizosphere microbial communities from Kellogg Biological Station, Michigan, USA - KBS C8-3B metaG (SPAdes) (version 2) | ecosystem: Host-associated > Plants > Roots > Rhizosphere ... | reverse complement strand
AGCTGAAGAGCCTCGCCGAATCCATGGCGGCGAACCTCGATGACGGAGAAGATGCCATCCTGCCGAGGCTCGCACACGTGCAGCGGTCACTCGCCGCCATTCAGCGCATCGACGCATCCCTCGAGCGCCTGCAGGAGCTTTACGATGCAGCATTCTATGCCATCGAGGAGCTGGCGACGGCGCTCGGGGTGTACGCGCAGGAGGTGGACCTCGATCCGTCGCGGCTCGAGGAAGTGCACCACCGCCGCGATCTGATCTTCCGGCTCATCAAGAAGTATGGTCCCACGCTGAACGACGTGATCGAACGCGGGCGGCATGCCCGGGCGGAGCTCGAGCTCGTGGATGCCGGATCGCTGGATCTGCGGGAGCTCGACGCGCGGCGCAGCGCAGCCGCCGTCGCGCTCGGCCAGGCCGCGGCGGCACTGTCCGAGCGCCGCCGCACGGCGGCAAACCGGCTCGCCCGCGATGTGGACGCGCTGCTGCCGGAGCTGGGCATGCCGGATGGCCACCTCACGGTGTTGCTCGTGCCGCGCGCAGAGAGCGGGCCTGACGGGGCCGAGGACGTGGAATTTCGCGTGGCCATGAACGTCGGCCATGAATCGCGCCCGTTGGCGCGAGTGGCATCGGGCGGCGAGCTGTCGCGCGTGATGCTTGCGCTCAAGACGATTCTCGCGCGGCTGGACCGTGTGCCCACGCTCGTATTTGACGAAGTGGACGTGGGCATCGGCGGACGGGTCGGCCTTCAGGTTGGCGATCTAATGCGGGCGGTCGCGGCGCACCACCAGGTTCTCGCCGTCACGCACCTGCCGCAGATTGCCGCCCGTGCGCATCAGCACATCGTCGTCAGCAAGGGCGCGCGCGGCGGCATCACCACCGCTGATACGCACGCTGTGGACGGCGACGCGCGCGTGATCGAAGTTGCCCGCATGCTGGGCGGCGACCCGGAGAGCGAAGCCAGCCTGGCCCACGCACGCGAACTGCTCGATGCCGCCGCCCCGGCGCGCGGGAGAAGACGTGCGCGCGCCTGATTACTTCGTTTTGGGTGACTGTGTCCGGCCGCCCCAGAGTGACAACCGGAAGCGCACGCCGAGCACGGTCGTGGTCCGCTTGGGCCGACCGCCGGAGACGCTGAGATCCTGGTAGCGGGAGAGACTCACCTCGACCGGCACGCCCGCACGTCCTTCCACGTGCGCGGCGATGGTCGAGAAAACCACGCCGAAGCCCAGGCGATGCAGGGTGAGCGCCGATGCGGCGTCGAGAACGGACGCATCAACCACGACGACGGCGCCGGAGCTATCGGTCGTCTCGAGCGTTCCGCTGAAGTTGCCCGCGCCCCGATGCACGTACAGATACTGCGCGCCGAGCGAGAAGTAATCGCCCAGCACCAGGCGCGGGGTCGCCTCCAGCGCGATATAGTTGCCCGGCGCACGACGGGTACTCACCGCGCCGGCCACGTCTGAAAATGGATCGCCCGGTTGCGACACCCGGATCACGCGAGTGTCGGGCAGGGCATGCCCGTAGCAACCCACCACACTGGCCCAGAAGTGACGGCCCGCGAGCACATCCCACGCCGATGAGACCTCGACCGCAGTCTGTCCTGTCCCTGTCCCGATGCCGAACTGCGCAAAGGCATTGGCGGGAGATCCCGTCCCGATGCGCATGCGCGCCTGAACAGAGCTGCGCACATGGAGTCCGGATACCCGGAGTCGTTCAGGCTCGGCCAGCGCCCCGAGCCAGGCGAATCTGGCCCAGAGCGCCGCATCGCCCAGGCCGCTCTGGTCGAACGTGCGCGCGGAGTCAGCGTGTATCGCGCTTGCGGTATCCGGGAAATAATCGGCAATGACCTTGGTGCCCGCCTCCGTCACCGATCCGCCGATCGTGAGTCGATTGGTCACTCCCAGCTCGAGCCCCAGTGGCGTGCGCCGGATCTGTGATTGCGTCCGGATGCTCGCTCCACTCGGGTCCGTGAAACGCTGTTCAAAACGGATCCAGTCGTTCGTGCCGATCCCACGCACGGTGCCAGCGGGGAGCGTCGTTGCGTCATCGCCGAAGCCGAGCACTGCCTGTGCGCGTCTGGCCGGTGCCCATATCACGACCACCACGGCCGCGAGCGACGCAGACCGACGCACGGCACGCGGCACGCGGTGAACAGGGGTGGGGATGGACAGGAGGCGGATCGAACGGGCTGGTGAAACGTGAACCGAATGCGAGCACCACGTGATGCCCGGCGACCTGGCGGCTAGTCTGCCACGTCCGCTGTCGCTTGTCAACTTGAGGCGCGGGCTGGCCCGTAATCGCAGTATATTGCGCGAAACCTCGCGTGGTGCCACATGGCGACCACGACTCCAGCCTACTCTCCGTGCGCGTCCAACCGAAATTTGCGATCCCCTGGCAGGTGACCGGCAACCACTGGCTCACCCTCCCATGCATTCACCCGGTTGATGGTTCGCTGTACGCGCTCGGCGTGCTGCATCGCGGTGCGCGGGCTGCGGTGGAGTTCGCCGGCTCCGCCGAATTTCTGGAGGGGAAGGGGCCTCCGTTGCTGCGCCCCCGCATTCGCATCAACGGCACGGAGCGCGAACTGGGGGGGAACGGACTGGTCTGGGAGCGCGCACTGGGCTGGATCCCGACGTTCACCTGCACGCTGGACCAGCTCGTGCTGCGCGGTACCATCTTCGCGCCGTACGGACGTGATGCCGACGCCGCCGGTGCGGTGTATGCCATTGCCATTGAGAATCGCGGCACCGAGGTCGTACAGGTCATGGTCGCTCTGGAGGGCATGCTCGGTCACCGGCAGCTTCGGGTCCGCACGCCGCGCGCCCTGGATGATGAGCATCGCGTGATCGCGGGTGATGATGGTGTCCTCGTACTCGACGGCGGCTTTCAGCCCAGCCTGGCGGCGCTCGCGATTGCGGCGGATGGCGAGTGGCGCTCGTCCATCGACAATGCGAACGGAGCGCGCTTCACCATCGAGCGATCGCTCGTGGTCGCGCCCTCCGAGACTCAGAGCATGGCATTCTTCATTGCCGCGGGTCCGGAACGTGACGGCGCCGAGGCCACCGTGGGCGTCATGCGGCGTCGCGGCTGGCGTGAACTGCTCGGTCTGACGCGCGATGCATTCCAGGCGATGGAGCAGTCTGTCGGACACGATGGTCTCGATCGCCTCATCAATCACAATCTGCTTTTCGCGCTCTTCTTCGGCGTAGGCCGCGGACTCGACGATGCGCAGTACTACCTCGTGCGCTCCCGGGCCCCGTGGAACGGACGCGGCGTGACGGTGCGTGACTGGGAGGTGCTGTCATGGCTGCTTCCAGCGGTGCAGTTGGCGGATGGTGGGCTGGCGCGCGAGCTGCTGTTGCGGGCGTGCGAGCTGCACGGCTACGCGCCGGGCAACGGCGTGCACTATCTGGACGGCACGCTGTTCGAGGCGGGTTTCTCACTGGAGGGTGTCGCGGGATACCCGCTGGCCGTAGACCGGTACGTGCGCGACACGGGCGACGACCAGATCGTGGAGGAGCCGGTGATCGCCGACACCCTGTATGCCGTCTGGGATGATCTCTCCGCGCGCCGGGATGAACACGTCCCGCTGTACGCGACCGAGGTGACGTTGTCCGGCGCGCCGGCGCCGTATCCGTACACGCTGCATGGGAACGCGGTCGTGGGACAGGCGCTCGAAATTCTGCGCCGAACGCTCGATGAGGAGAGCGCGCGGAACGTGGAAGACCCCGACGCGGTGCGCGCGGCGCTCCGCCGGCACTTCGCCATCGAACAGAATGGCAAAGTCACTTTCGCGGCCGCAATCGACCTCACCGGCCGCACGCATGCCGAGGATGACCCGAACGCATCCGCGCTCTGGCTCCCGTTGTACGGCGCGGTGGAACGCCACGACTCCATTTATCGCCGGACGGTGCGAGGCGTGGGCGCGGAGCCGCACGCTCTCGCGCTGCAGTGCGCACGACTGCTGGGTCCCGACGGCGCCGCGGTCATGCAGTGGCTGCGCCGCGCGCCGCTCGATGGCGGTATCGCCGCCGAGATCGTGGACGATGAGGGACGCGTCGTTGGAAACGGCGGTGATGCCGCGCTCGCGGGACTTCTCGCCTGGAGCGTCTGGTACGCGGTGCACGGCCTCGGCCTGCACCCGTGAGGGATTCCCCTCTGTTGTGATGCCGCCTGATGGTCCAGGTTTCATCCCGCATCCTTACCACCGAAGGAGATTGTTCATGAGCCTGGACCGTCTTGCCCGGTGTCTTGCCCTCTGCCTCTGCGCCGTGCCAGCGGCGCTGCTGGCGCAAGGATACCAGCTCAATGAAATCGGCACCTGCGCCGTCGCGCGAGCACAGGCTGTGGTTGGCGTGCCGTGCAAGGATCCATCGAGCATCTACTGGAATCCGGCCGCCACCGTGGATCTCCGAGGGTGGTCGGTGTACACGGGCATCACCGCAATCGTCGTTGGCGCAGATTTTACCGCCGATACCTCCGGCCGCGTGACACACGGGAATGTTCCCGTGAGCTTCCCGCCTGCCCTGTTCGTGAACTATGCGTCCAAGGACGGACGATGGGCGGCCGGCGTGGGCGCATACGTTCCGTACGGTCTCTCGTCGCAATGGCCCGCGGACTTCCCGGGCCGCTTCGAATCGCAGAAAGCCTCGCTGTTCTCACTCTATGTGCAGCCGAACGTCGCGTATCGCTTCGCCACGAACTGGTCGATCGGTGGTGGTCCGGTCATTGGATACTCGCGCGTTCAACTGGTGCAAGGGCTGGATCTCGCCACGCAGATGACACCGGTGGGCGTGACCTTCGGTCAGCTTGGCGTGCCGGCGGAGACCCAGTTCGCACAGGCCACGCTCAAGGGAAGCGCCACCGCATTCGGATTCAACGTGGGGATCCATGGAACAGTCGGCGACGAGTGGGAGGTTGGTGCGCGTTATCTTTCAAAACTCGACTTCAAGTACAACGACGCTACCGCGACCTTCGCGCAGACGCCAACGGGCCTCGTCCTCTCGGCCGAGAATCCGTTTGGTCTGCCAGCGAACACGCCGGTGGACGCGATCCTGAGTCCGCTGTTCGATCCAGGAGCCACGCTCTCCAGACAGACGGCGTCGTCGGAACTGCCGAATCCCGCGCAGTTCGAAGTGGGTGTGGGGTACCTCGGACTCGTGAATACCACAGTCTCGGCCGACTTCATGTTCTCGCAGTTCTCGGCATTTCGCGTGCTGCCGATCAGCTTCAATGGGCCGGCGCAAGCGGCAAACCAGCGGAGACTGGAGGACTACAACAATTCCTGGACGGTCCGTGCCGGTATCGAGCACGCGTTCGCCATCGGCATCAAGGGGCGGGCGGGCGTCAGCTTCGTGAAATCGCCGGTGCCGGACGAGACCGTCACGCCCGAATTGCCTGACCAGAATCGCATGAATTATTCGCTGGGCGCCGGAGTGCCCCTGTCGCCTCGCTATACGCTGGATCTCGGGTACCTGCGGGTGCAGACCAGCGGACGACGCGGACGCGTCGTCGGGCGTACCGACGAAAGTGAAACCGCGGCTGCACTCAATTCCGGGTTCTACGAGCTGAGCGCCAACGTCTTCTCGCTCAGCGTACGCGCCAACTTCTGACCGCGACCACAAGACCTCAGGAGCATAACGCCGATGTCCCGACTTTTTTCTCTCTCTGGTGGCGCGCTGGTATTCGTGCTCGCGACAGCGCTCGCGGCGTGCAGCGAAAGCAAGGACCTGGTCAACCCGCCGCCGCCCGTAAGCCCGCTCTTTGCGAGCTATGTCTCGCTCGGGAACAGCCTGACGGCCGGCTATCAGTCTGGCGGCATCAGCGATTCCACGCAGCAGCAAGCGTATCCGGTGCTGATCGCCCGGCAGATGGGGACACCGTTCACGATACCAGCGCTCCGGGATCCCGGGTGTCCGCCGCCCATCGCGAACTTCCTCACGGGCGAGCGGGTGAGCGTCCCGCAGGGACTCACCGATCAGTGCAGCTTCCGCGCGGACATCGCGGGCAAGGTGGTAATCAATGATGTCGCCGTACCCGGCGCGAATTCGGTGGATCCCACGAGTTTCGACGGATCCGGCGCGAATGCACTCACGACGCTCATCCTGGGGGGCGAAACGCAGGTGCAGCGTGCGCTCGATGCGAACCCGACGTTCGTCTCAGCGTGGATCGGCAATAACGATGTCCTCGCGGCGGCCCTCTCCGGCATTCTCGTTCCGGTCGCCGGCATCTCTCCGGGCGTCACGCCAGTCGCGACGTTTGCGACGAACTACGCGGCAATGATCAGCGGTCTGCAGGCCGGCACGTCGCTCAAGGGCGGGGTGCTCCTCGGCGTGATTCAGGTGGCCGGCGCACCGGAGCTCTTTCCGGCTGCCTTGCTCGTGAACGATCCGCGTTACAAGGCAATGTTCGACGCCGCGGTAGGCGCACCGGTGACCATCCATCCGAGTTGCACGGCTACCACGAAGTCGCTGATCTCGTTCGCCATCGTCGCGCAGATGCGCGCATGGCTCGCCGATCCCAATCCGGATCCGGCACAGCGGGCCGGCGTACCACCAGTGCTGCTCTGCGAGAAGAATCAGCCAGGCTTTCCCGCGCCGCTGGGCGACATCTTTGTACTCGACGCCGGTGAGCAGGCAGCGCTGGCTACGACAATAGACAGCTACAACGCAATCATCGACAGCACCGCGAACGCCCTCGGCTGGGCGTATGCGGATCTCAATCCCACGATCGCGCAACTGCGCAGCGATACGACGGTGGTGCCGGCTTTTCCGCATCTCGATCAGCCCACGAAGCCGTACGGGGATTACGTCTCACTCGACGGGGTTCATCCCGCCGCGGCCGGCCAGCGGCTCATTGCCGACAGCGTCATCAGTGTGATCAACGCCAAATTCGGCACCGCCATTCCGAACATCGGCTCGCTGATCAACTGAACGTGCGACACGATCGTGTGACGCCCCCGGCGCCGCATGCGATGGGCACCGGCGTGGTCATCCGATCCCCTTGTTCGCGTGCCGTGGCACGAATAGCTTCACGTCGAATCGCGGGAATAGCTCAGTTGGTAGAGCACAACCTTGCCAAGGTTGGGGTCGCGGGTTCGAGTCCCGTTTCCCGCTCTGGTCCTCCCCCAGGACGCAGACTTCGAGGAACCACGGCACGCTGGATGTCCGGCCGTGGGCGTCGTTGCCGGCGGCGGTTCCCAGAGCAGCGCCGCAGCCTGCGCAGCCGCTCGGCCCGGGTGGCGAAAAGGGGCAGACGCGAGGGACTTAAAATCCCTTGGCCGCAAGGCCGTGCGGGTTCGATTCCCGCCCCGGGCACCTGGTCTGCCGAGTCAGCCCCGACGCGGAACACGCGCCCGAAGGAGCCGGACTAGCACGGCCGCGGCACTGATTTCACCATCGCGGGAGGAGTACACGAGCGTCACGCGCCCGCGCCTGCCTCGCTTTGCCAGCGAATCGAGCGTCTGCTGCGCGGCGGGATTCGTGAGCTCACGCTCGTAGCGCTGCTGGAACTCGATCCATTTTGCGGGATCATGCTCGTACCACTTGCGCAGCGCGTCCGAAGGCGCGATGCCCTTCTCCCAGGCATCCAGCCTGGCATTCTCCTTTTTCACTCCCCGCGGCCAGAGTCGCTCGACCAGAACGCGATATCCATCTGACGCCTCTGCCGACTCATAGGCCCGCTTCATCACGATCATACGGCTTCTCTTGATGCTGCCCGGGTCCGCCGCCTGGCCGGGAGCCACCGGCGCCGAACAGGTGCTCCCCGGCGGCGTTCGCCGCTGGGCAATCGCGGCCATGTGCACAGTACCATCCGCGACGGTCGAGGAAAACCAGGTGTGCCGCGTCATCGCTTCCCAGCGCGCTTCGGATACGGAAGAGCTCGAGCACGGTCTCTCCCGTGTCGAGTGACCGACCCGGATCGATGCGCCTGATCCGCATCAGGCATGTTGCGCCAGGTCCCGTAATCATTCGGCGCCCCGTGCCTGGCTCACGAGAACCGTCAGTACGTGACCGTCAAGTGACGCTGTGACAAACATCTGCATCATCAGGTATCATGTGACATGGCAATGCCGAAAGCTGATCAGGATTCGGCGTTTGTTCGGGATGAAGTCTAGGTCCTGCCGCGTGCCTGTCAACCCTCGCGATCGGGACCAGAAGCTACGCTCGCGCTGCGCGAAACTCAGTAGCAATGCATTGCATCCCGGACTACTTTGTCTCGTCATGACCGACGTGGTGGCGCTGGCTGCGGAGCTGATGGGAATCCACTCGCCGACGGGCGATGAAGGCAGGGCGGTGGATTTCGTCACGGGGTGGTTGGTCTCCCGGGGATGGAATGTCACAGTGCAGGAAGTGACGCCAGGACGCGGCAACGTCTGGGCCTCGCGAAATGGCGGTGGTGTCACGCTGTCTACGCATCTCGACACGGTGCCGCCGTACGTGAAGCCATCGCTCGATGGTGATCGCTTGCGTGGACGCGGTGCCTGCGACGCCAAGGGCATCACCGCCGCCATGCTTGCCGCCGCTGAGCAGCTCGTGGCCGATCACGAGGAGCGGGTGGACCTGCTCTTCGTGATCGGCGAGGAGAAGGGCTCGGACGGCGCGCGTGCGGCCAACCACCTGCCGGCCACGAGTCGTTTTCTCATCAACGGCGAACCAACGGACAGCAAGCTGGCAACCGGCGCCAAGGGATCACTCCGCGTCACTGTGCGAACCACCGGACGCGCGGCCCATTCGGCCTACCCGCAGCTCGGAACGTCGGCGATCCACCCCCTTCTCGATCTGCTGCCCGCACTCCGCAAGCTGGCGTTGCCGAACGACCCGGTGCTGGGCGAGACAACAATGAACATCGGCACGATTCACGCAGGTACGGAGGCCAACATCATTCCGGACCGCGCGGAGGCAGAGCTGATGTTCCGGCTGGTAGGCGACGTAGGCGACGTGAGGCGCCTGCTCGAACGCGCAGTGAAGGGGCGCGCCGAGCTCGAGTACGGTTCCTACATTCCGCCACAGAAATTTCACACCATCCCGGGCATGCCTGCCGCGCCTGTCGCGTTCACCACCGACATTCCGCTTCTCGACCGCTGGGGCACGCCGCTGCTCTTCGGTCCGGGATCCATCCAGGTGGCGCATACGCCCGATGAGTACGTGAACGTCGGCGAATTGCGTGATGCCGTGGGTGCGTACGTGCGACTCGTGCGCACGCTGCTCTCCTGACACGTGAGCGACCCGACGGCGGGGGCGGCGCGCATTCCCGTTGCCGTGCTGGGCGCCACGGGAATGGTCGGACAGACCTTCCTCCGTCTGCTCGAGCGGCATCCGTGGTTTCGCGTCACCGAAGTCGCCGCATCGGAGCGCTCGGCGGGAAAGCTCTACGGGGACGCCGTGCACTGGCTCGACGGCGAGCTGCCGGACGCCATCGCCGATCTGCCGGTGCTCTCCTGTGACCCCGAGAGCGTCCGCGCGCCGATTGTCTTTTCGGCGCTCGACGCCGTGGCGGCCGGTGTCGTGGAACCGGCTTTCGCCCGGGCAGGGCGCTGGGTGCTCAGCAACGCGCGCAACTTCCGTCTCGAGCCCGACGTTCCCCTGGTCATTCCCGAAGTGAATCCGGACCATCTCGCGCTGCTCGATTGCCAACGCGCGACGCGCGGGTGGTCCGGCGCCATCGTCACGAATGCGAACTGCTCCACCACGGTAGTCGCGCTCGCGCTCGCGCCGCTGCACCAGGCGTTCGGCGTCCGCACGGCAATGGTGACGACGCTGCAGGCGCTGTCGGGCGCGGGCTATCCGGGCGTGGCCTCGCTGGACATACTGGGCAACGTCATTCCGTTCATTGGGGGCGGTGAAGAGGAAAAGATCGAGTCGGAAACGCTGAAGCTGCTGGGCCGCCTGGGCGATGGCGTGGTGGATCCGGCGCCGATTCGCATCAGCGCGCAGGTGAATCGCGTGCCGGTGGAGCATGGACACACCGTGTGTCTCGCCATCGCGCTGGCGGAACGCGCGAGTCCCGAGGATGCTGTTCACGCCATCGAGAACTGGCAGAGCGCCGCGGCGTCGCTGTCGCTCCCCTCGGCGCCGCATCAGCCGGTCGTGGTGCTGTCGGACGCGGACCGGCCGCAGCCGCGGCGCGATGCGGGACGCGGTGCGGGCATGAGTGTCTCGATCGGGCGTGTCCGGCGCTGCCCCGTGCTCGATCTGCGACTGGTCGCGCTGGGACATAACACGATTCGTGGTGCAGCCGGAGGATCGGTGCTGAACGCCGAACTGCTCGTGGCGCGCGGATTCGCGCGGCCGTGATCGTTCTCAAGTTCGGGGGGACGTCCGTGGCCGACGCGGATGCCATCGCCAGAGCCGCCACGATCACGCGCAGCAGGCTGGAGCAGCGCCCCATTGTCGTTGTTTCCGCGCTCGCCGGCGTCACGAGCGCGCTGCTCACGCTGGCGGAGCACGCTGCGGATGGCCAGCTTGTGCTCGCGCTCCGAGGTGTGGAGGCGATTCGTGATCGGCATCTGCACGAGGCGGATGCGCTGCTCACGGAGGCCAGCGATGGCGATGATACACGCGCCGAGCTGAGCGCGCTGTGTGATGAACTGGCGAGCCTCGGGGAAGCGCTCTCCGTGCTCGGCCATGTCACTCCACGCAGCCTGGACGCGATTGCGGCGTATGGCGAACTGCTCTCCACCACGCTGGTTCACGCGGCGTTCGTCGCTCGCGGGCTTCCCTGCGATCTCGTCGATGCCCGCGATGTGATGATCACGGATGACGCCTATACCCGTGCCGTGCCTCGAATGGAGGATCTCACGCGCGAGGTGCGGAGCTGCCTTCTGCCGCTGCTGGCAGCCGGACGCGTTCCCGTGCTTGGCGGATTCATTGGGCGTACACCGCAGGGCGTCACCACAACCATCGGACGCGGCGGGGGAGACTACACCGCGGCGCTTGTCGGCTCGGCACTGGAGGGCGACGGCATCGAGATCTGGACGGATGTGGATGGCATGCTCACCGCCGATCCGCGGCTCGTCAGCGCGGCACGCCTCATCGAGGAGATCCGCTTCGATGAGGCGGCGGAGCTGGCGGCCTTTGGCGCGAAGGTCCTGCATCCGAGCACCATAGCGCCCGCCGTGCAGCGCGGCATTCCGGTGTTCATCTACAACGCGCGCCATCCTGGAGCGACGGGTACACGGATTACGGCCGACGCGCCTCGCCGGGCCGTCTGCGCCATCGCCGGCAAGGGAGACGTAGCGGTGGTGAAGGTGCGGACGTCGCGCATGCTCCTCGCGCATGGTTTTCTGCGCCGGTTCTTCGAGGTGTTCGAGCGTCACCGGGTATCCGTGGATGTCGTGGCCACGTCCGAAGTGTCCGTTTCGGTTACCGTGGACGAGCCACGCGACCTCGATGCGCTCGTGGTGGACCTCCGCGCGCTGGGCGACGTCACCATTGAGCGCCATCGCGCAGTGATCGCCATCGTGGGTGCGGGCCTTGGCGGACGCAGCGAGATCATGGCGCGCGCGCTGGGTGCCCTGCGTGGCATTCGCCTGCACATGCTCTCGGTGAGCGCCACCGGCATCAACCTCACGATGATCGTTGACGCGGATGGCCTGCAAACCGCCATGCGCGCACTGCACAGCGAATTTTTCGAGCGCGACGAGGCGACGCCATGACGAGCCCGCGGCTGGCGGTCATTGGCCTCGGGCGAATGGGACAGAGTCTCGTGGCGCTGGCCGAGGAACAGGGGTGGGACGTGACCGCACGGATCACCGCGCCCGGAAATCGCCTCGGCGCGGGTATCACCCGGGAGACGCTCCAGGGCGCAGATGTCTGCGTGGATTTCACCGCGGCGGACGCAGCGCCCGCGAACATCCGTGCTGCGGTACGGGCAGGGTGCCCGATCGTCGTCGGCACCACGGGGTGGAAGGCCGAGCGCGAGGCAGTGGAGCAGGACGTGCGTGCCGCCGGCGGATCGATGCTGGCCTCGCCGAATTTCTCCCTGGGGGTCAACGTCTTCTGGCAGGTAGCGGAGCACGCGGCGCGCCTCGTGGCGCGCATGCCCGGTTTCGATGCGCACATTGTCGAGACCCACCACGCCGGAAAGCGCGATGCGCCGTCGGGAACCGCGCTGCGTCTCCGCGAGCTTACCAGTGTGGCGCTCGAGCGCGACGTCCCGGTAACGAGCATCCGCACCGGCTCCGTACCGGGCACGCACGAGTTGCTCTTCGATGGCGCATTCGAGCAGATTCGACTTGCGCACGTCGCGCGCGATCGGCGCGTGTTTGCGGAGGGCGCACTCGTGGCGGCGCGATGGCTCATCGGCAAGCGGGGTGTTTTCACCATGGCGGATCTTCTGGCCGGCGACTCGGCATCGGGGCAATGACAACCGTTCGACTCAGCGGATGTGGTACCGCGCTCGTGACGCCGTTCACGGCCAGCGGCGCGGTGGACGAACCGGCGTTGCGGGCGCTGGTGGATTGGCAGATTGCCTCGGGCGTTCACTTCCTCGTACCGTGCGGCTCCACGGGCGAGGCCGCCACGATGACGGTTGCCGAACAGTGCCGGGTGGTGGAGATCGTCGTGGAGCAGGTGAACGGGCGAATGCCCGTACTGGCCGGTGCCGGATCCAACGACACCGCGCGCGCCATTGCGCAGTCACGCGAGATGCAAAGCGCCGGTGCCACGCATCTCCTGCACGTGAGCCCGATGTACAACAAGCCCCCGCAGCGCGGCCTCATCGCGCACTTCACCGCGATCGCCGCTGCCACCGAGCTGCCCGTGATCCTGTACAACGTGCCGGGCCGCACCGGCAGCAACATCGAGGCGCGCACCACGCTGGCCCTTTCCCGGGTACCGAACATTGGCGGCATCAAGGAGGCGTCGGGCAATCTCGGCCAGATCATGGAGATCCTGCGGGAGCGGCCGCCTGACTTCACCGTGCTGTCGGGAGACGATGGCTTCACCGTCGCGGTGATGGCCGCGGGTGGCGACGGCGTGGTCTCGGTCACGTCCAACGTCGCGCCGCGCGACGTGTCGCGCCTCACCGAGTGCCTGCAGGCTGGGGACGTGGCCGCCGCGCGACGGATCAATGAGCGACTCGCCCCGTGGACGTCGGCCGCCTTCATCGAGTCGAACCCGATCCCGGCCAAGGCTGCGCTCGCGCTCATGGGGAAGATCCAGAACGTCCTGCGCCTGCCGCTGGTTCCGCTGCGCCCGGAACTCGAGCCGGCGGTCCGCGCCAGCCTGCAAGCAATTGGAGCACTGCCGTGATCGCGAGCGCGTTGAATCTGGATCCGGCCCTGGTGCGCCAGCGTATCGAAGCGCTGCTGGCGGTGCCGCACGACGAACTGCCGCTCGACGATGCGGAGCGCATGGTGCACGCGCTGCTTGGCGCGCTCGAACGGGGTGACGTGCGCGCCGCCGAGCGTGACGATATGGGTCGCTGGCGCGCTGTGCCGTGGGTCAAACAGGGCATTCTGCTTGGCTTCCGGATCAGCCATCTGGAGGACATGTCGCTCGGCGGGAAGTCGGCGTTCCGGTTTTTCGACAAGCATCTTTTCCCGACGCAGCCGCTCCCGCAATCGCAGGGCGTGCGTATCGTGCCAGGCGGATCCACGGTACGACGGGGCGCGTATGTGGCGCGCGGCGTGGTGTGCATGCCGCCCATGTACATCAATGTCGGCGCGTGGGTCGGTGCCGGCAGCATGGTGGATTCGCACGCGCTGGTGGGATCGTGTGCGCAAATCGGCGAACGCGTCCATCTGAGCGCTGGTGCCCAGATTGGCGGCGTGCTCGAGCCGGTGAATGCGGCGCCGGTCGTCGTCGAGGACGATGCGTTCATCGGGGGCAATTGCGGCGTGTATGAGAGTACCGTGGTCCGCGCGCGCGCAGTGCTCGCGGCCGGTGTCGTTCTGACGAGCGCCACGCCGGTGTTCGACCTCGTGCACGAACGCGTCTATCGGGCAGGCGCGAACCAGCCGCTCGAAATTCCCGCGGGCGCGGTCGTGGTGCCGGGATCGCGCCGCGTGCGCAGCGAATGGGGCGCGGAACATGGCCTCTCAATCGCGGCCGCTGTCATCGTGAAGTATCGCGACGAGAGCACGAGCGCCGCGGTGGCGATGGAACAATGGCTCCGATAGCACGCCGGCGTCCGGTCGCGGTCATCGGGCTTGGCTGCATTGGCGGTTCGCTCGCGCGGGCACTGGGTGCGCAGGGCGTTGACGTGCGGGCCTGGAGCAGTTCCAGCAGCGATCGCGAGCGGGCTGCGCGGGCCGGGGTGTGCGTGACCGGGGATGAGGGCGATGGCGGCGCGGCCGCGGCCACCGGCGCCTCGCAGATTGTGCTGGCGGTTCCCGTTTCCAGCATTGCGTCTGCCGCACGCGCGGCGCTGATGCACGCCGCGCCGGACTCGCTCGTGCTGCATGTTGGCGGACTCCAGCGCGCTGACTCGCTGCGTCTGGACGATGTCCTGCGGCGGAGGGTGCTGGGCACGCATCCGCTCGCCGGCTCGCACAATTCCGGCTTCGACGCCTCACGCCCGGACATGTTTGTCGGATGCAGCGTGAGCATCGAGTCCCGGGCGCCGGCGGAAAGCCGCTCGACCGCAGAGTGGCTGTGGCGCACTGTGGGCGCAACGCGCATCGAGTACCGGGACGCCGAGCAGCATGATCGCCTGATGGCCTGGGTGAGCCACCTTCCGCAGTTGACCGCCACGGCCCTCGCGGCGACGCTGGCCGAACACGGTGTGGACGCGACCACGGTCGGCCCGGGTGCACGCGACACCACGCGACTGGCGGCCAGCAATTATGCACTCTGGCGCGATCTCGTGCGTGGATCCCCGCGCGAGATGGCCTTCGCGCTCGACGCGCTCGCGCAGACGTTGATGGACCTTCGCGATGCGCTTGCCGCGGATGATGGCGAGCGTGCCGAAGCGCTCTGGGAGGCGGGTCGTCTGTGGCGCACGCGAGCGGAGGACGCGAAGTGATCGTACAGGGGCGTGTACGCGTGCCCGGCGACAAGTCCGTGTCGCACCGGGCGCTGATTCTCGCCGCGCTGGCGTCGGGAACATCGCGTGTCCGGCAGATCCTGCAGTCGGCGGATGTGCAGAGCACCGCCGGCGTCCTGCGCACGCTCGGCGCCGTCATTCCCGATCTCTCAGCGGACATGCGCCTTGATGGACGCGGGCGGGAATCGCTCGGCGCGCCCGGAACGGAGCTCGACTGCGGAAACAGCGGCACCACAACGCGCCTCATGGCCGGTGTCGTGGCCGCGCGACCGGTTGAGGGCTGCTTCGTGGGCGATGCGAGTCTCAGCCGCCGTCCCATGCAGCGCATCGCGCAGCCACTGTCTGCGATGGGCGCGCAGTTCCGGTTTCCCAACGGTGACGGATTGCCCATGGTGGTGCGGGGCGGCACGCTCAGCTCGGTGGACTGGTGCTCCCCTGTCGCCAGCGCCCAGGTGAAAAGCGCGATCCTGCTCGCGGGGACCGTAGCCGGCGTGCCCGTGACTGTGCGTGAGCCTGCGCGCTCGCGCGATCATAGCGAACGCATGCTGGCGGCCATGGGCGCGTCCGTCAGCGTGAAGGGCACGGTCGTGCATCTGACACCGGTGCCACGACTCGCGCCGCTCGATCTCACCGTGCCGGGAGATCCGTCGTCGGCGGCGTTCATGGTCGCACTGGCGGCGCTGGCGAGCGGCGGTGAGCTCGAGATTCCTGACGTGTGCCTCAATCCCACGCGCACGGGATTTCTGGATGCCATTCGGGACATGGGAGCGCATGTGCGTGTCGAGCGAGAGTCCACCCAGGGCGGCGAGGCGACGGGGACGCTTCTTGCACGTCCGGCCGCACTCCGGGGCACGAGCGTCGGCGGCGACCGCATTCCCGCCATGATCGATGAGTTGCCGCTGCTGGCCTGCGTAGCGAGCCGCGCCTTCGGCACGACAACGATCACCGGTGCCGCGGAGCTGCGCGGCAAGGAGAGCGACCGGATTGCCACGGTGGTCGCCAACCTGCGGTCAATCGGTGCGGAAGTGGAGGAGTATCCGGATGGGATGAGCGTCTCCGGCAGCGACCGCCCGCTGCGTGGCATGGTGCGCACCAATGGCGACCACCGCATCGCGATGGCGTTCGGCGTGCTTGCCGCGCTGCCGGGAAACCAGATCACGCTGGATGATCAGGCATGCGTGGCCGTGTCCTATCCGGCGTTCTGGACCGATCTCGCGCGCGTCACGGCGACCGGCCGCTCCGCTCGCTACGGCTCCTGATGGCGCGGCAGTCCACCCCGCCGTTCGTTCCACGCTCGCGGCACCCCGGTACACCCATCGTTGTCGCCGTGGACGGGCCGGCGGCGTCGGGCAAGTCGTCGACCGCACAGTGGGTAGCCCGTCAGCTCGGCTTTCGCCATGTGGATTCGGGCGCGCTCTACCGGGCGGCCACGGCGCTCGCGTTGCAGACCCTCCCGGATCCGGCCTCCTGGACCGAAAGCGCAATTCTCGACGCGGTGCGCGACGTGACCCTGCGCGAAGCGGAAACCTCGATGGTACCCGCATCCGCCGCAGGAGAACTGGGAGAGAGCGTGCGCAGCCCGTCCGTGACGCAGCACGTATCGCGTGTGGCCCAAATGCCTCGGGTACGGAAATGGGTCAACGAGCTCGTCCGGGAGGCCGCCTGCGCAAGCAGCGTGGTGGTGGACGGACGGGACATCGGCACGGTGGTTTTTCCCGAGGCTGATCTCAAGGTGTTTCTCGTGGCCGATCCCTGGGAGCGCGCCCGGCGGCGGTTGCTGCAACGGCTATCGCGGGCACCGAGCGACGTCGAGATTGCCGCCGAAACCGAGCGCCTGGTCCAGCGCGACGCGCGCGACGCGACCCAGACCGTGAAGGCCAGGGATGCGGTGCTGATAGACACCACGTATCTGACCCAGGAAGAACAAGTCGAGCGCATCGTGGCACTGGTCCGGGTGCTGGCGGGTCGCGAAGCGGAGCCCCCTAGCCCCCTAGCCCCCTAGCCCCCTAGCCCCCATATTCAAAGGCTCATTACCTCCGGCGAAATCCGCCGGGGGATCTTCACCATCCGACTCGCCGCGGCGAGCCTAAATACCCGCGTTCGAGGAGAGTCCAGTCGGTATGCCCGAGCTCGAAGAGAAGACAATCCCTGATACCCCCGCTCCGCGTCGCGACCAGGACAAGGGCGCGCTGCGCCTGCTGGCCCATGGCGACAATCGCTGGGATGAGGACGAGTATTCCCCGGAAGAAGAAGCTCGCATGATCGAGCTGTACGCCGGTACGCTGGCGTCCATCGATGAAGGCGAGATCGTCAAGAGCAAAGTCCTGGAAATCCGCGACAACCTCGTCATCCTCGACATCGGCTTCAAGTCCGAAGGCGCTGTTCCGCTCGAGGAGTTCAAGGATCACCCCGACCTCAAGCCCGGCGACGAAGTCGAAGTGCTCCTCGAGCACCTCGAGGACCAGGAAGGCTCGGTCGTCCTGTCCAAGAAGAAGGCCGACTTCATGCGCGTGTGGGAGCGCATCCGGCAGGCCTATGAAAGTGATCAGCCCGTGGAAGGCACCCTGGTCAAGAAGATCAAGGGCGGTGTCGTCGTGGATCTCATGGGGGTGGATGCGTTCCTGCCCGGATCGCAGATCGCGCTCCGCCGCGTGCCGAACATCGATGAACTGCTCGGACAGAAGTACGAGTTCAAGATCATCAAGCTGAACAAGCGCCGCCGCAACATCGTCGTCTCGCGCCGCGTGATCCTCGAGGTCGAGCGGGCCGGCAAGCGCGAAAAGCTCATGAAGGAGCTGCAGAAGGACCAGGTGCGGAAGGGTGTCGTCAAGAACATCACCGACTTCGGCGCCTTCATTGACCTGGGTGGCGTGGACGGTCTGCTCCACATCACCGACATGTCGTGGGGACGCATCGCGCATCCCTCGGAACTGGTCCGCATTGGCCAGGAGCTCGAGGTCAAGATCCTCGACATCGACTGGGAGCGCGAGCGCATTTCGCTCGGCCTGAAGCAGCTGCAGAGCTATCCCTGGAAGGATGTGGCGGAAAAGTACCCCGTGGGGACGCGCGTGAACGGCAAGGTCGTTTCCATCACGAATTACGGCGCGTTCATCGAGCTGGAACCCGGCATTGAAGGACTCGTGCACATCAGCGAAATGAGCTGGACGCGCAACGTGCGTCACCCCTCCAAGCTCGTGTCCATTGGCGAGGTGGTGGAGGCCGTCGTGCTGAAGGTGGATTCCACCGAGGAGAAGATCTCGCTCGGCATGAAGCAGACGGAGCAGGATCCGTGGGTCGTGCTGCCATACAAGTACCCCGTGGGGACGCGCCTCTCGGGCAAGGTTCGCAACCTCACGTCCTTCGGCGCGTTCGTCGAGATCGAGCCCGGGATCGATGGTCTCATTCACATCTCGGACATGTCGTGGACGAAGCGCGTGCAGCACCCGTCCGAAGTCGTGAAGAAGGGTGACACGGTGGACGTCGTGATCCTCAACATCGACGCCGAGAACAAGCGCATCTCGCTGGGGCTCAAGCAGGCCACCGAGGACCCGTGGCTGCGCATCGGCGAGACGTACCCGGTGGGCACTGACGTGCGCGGCACCGTGGCCCGCCTCATGGACAAGGGCGTGGTCGTGGACATCGGCAGCGATCTCGAGGGCTTCGTGCCGATCAGTCAGCTCAACATGGGCAAGCCGGTCACGAATCCGGCCGACGTCGTGTACGAAGGGATGAATCTCGATCTGCGCGTGCTCGAGGTGGATCCCATCCACCGCCGGATCGTGCTCGCGGTGACGAACATTCCCGAGGAGCAGCCGCCGCGCCCGGAAACGCCATCCAAGGTGATTCCGATGGACGAGGACGGTCACGAACTGCACGGCGTCGTTCCGCCGGAGCTGACCAGCGAGGCGGCCGAGGAAGAAACCGAAGGCCCGGTCTCCTGAGAGGCGGATCGCATCAATTATCGTCCGATTGCGCGCTCCGCCGATGACCGGCGGGGCGCGCGTCGTTTCCGGAGCAGGGAACGTCGCGGCTGGATGGGCGGCCGGTCACGCGCTAGCTTCCCCCCGACATGAGCACGCAAGAGAAACTCGAGCTGCTCGAGCGGCGCCGCGCCGAGTCGGAGATGGGCGGTGGAGCCGCCCGTCTGAAATCGCAGCATGACAAGGGCAAGCTGTCCGCGCGCGAGCGCCTGGACACGCTACTGGACGACGGCAGCTTCGTGGAGCTGGATCGCTTCGTCACCTCCCGGGCGTCGGATCAGGCGTCGAACGGTGACGTGGTGTTCGGCGATGGCGTCGTCACCGGATACGGCCGCATTGACGGACGGCTGGTCTACGTCTTTTCGCAGGATTTCACGGTCTTCGGCGGCTCGCTGTCCGAGGCCCACGCCGAGAAGATCTGCAAGGTCATGGACCTCGCCGTGCGGAACGGGGCCCCGATGATCGGCCTCAATGATTCCGGGGGAGCGCGCATTCAGGAAGGTGTGGTGTCGCTCGGCGGCTATGCCGACATCTTCCTGCGCAACACTCTCGCCTCCGGCGTGGTGCCACAGATCTCGGTGATCCTTGGTCCCTGCGCCGGCGGCGCAGTGTATTCACCGGCGATCACGGATTTCATCTTCATGGTCCGTGGCACCTCGTACATGTTCGTCACCGGACCCAACGTGGTGAAGACGGTCACGCACGAGGAGGTGACGATGGAGCAGCTTGGTGGCGCCGAGACGCACGCGGCGACATCGGGTGTCGCGCACTTTGCCTCCGATTCGGAGTTTGCCTGCCTGCAGGCGGTGCGCGACCTGCTGCGCTTCATTCCGGCGAACAACCTGTCCGAGGCGCCGCGCGGTGCCACGACGGATTCACGTGACCGTCGCGACGAAGCGCTGCTCGGAATCGTGCCCGACAATCCGAACAAGCCGTACGACATGCACGAGGTCATCAGCCACGTCGTGGATGACGGCGAGTTCTACGAGGTGCACGCCGAGTACGCGCAGAATATCCTCTGCGGCTTCGCGCACCTTGGTGGCTGCAGCATAGGCATCGTCGCCAACCAGCCCGCGGTGCTGGCCGGCGTGCTCGACATCAACGCCTCGCTCAAGGGCGCGCGCTTCATCCGCTTCTGCGATGCATTCAACATTCCGCTCGTCACGCTCGAGGACGTACCGGGCTTTCTGCCGGGCGTGGCCCAGGAGCATGGCGGCATCATCAAGCACGGCGCCAAGTTGCTCTTCGCCTACTGCGAGGCCACCGTGCCCAAGCTCACCGTCATCACGCGCAAGGCATACGGTGGCGCCTACGATGTGATGAGCAGCAAGCACATTCGTGGCGACTTCAACGTGGCGTGGCCCACGGCGGAGATCGCCGTCATGGGACCGCGCGGCGCCGTTGAAATCCTGTACCGGAAGGAACTGAGCAGCGAAGCGGATCCGCAGGCCGCCATGGACCAGCGCATCGAGGAGTACCGCGCGCGCTTCGCCCACCCCTACATCGCCGCTGGACGGGGCTACCTCGACGACATCATTGATCCGCGCGACACCAGGCCGCGACTCATTGACGCCCTCGAGACGATGCGATCCAAGCGGGATCGGAATCCCCCCCGGAAGCACGGCAACATTCCGCTCTGATGCCGCGACCCAGTCAGACGCTGCGTCTCGGTGACGCTGCCCCCGACTTTGCGCTTGTCGACGCACTCTCCGGCGAAACCGTGTCACCACGCAGCCTGCTATTCGACCGGCGCGGCCTGTTGCTGGTCTTTCACCGCGGAATGTGGTGACCCAACTGCCGCGGGCAGCTCGGTGAGCTGCGGGACGCCATGCCGGAATTCGAGCGCGAGCAGATTGGCGTGGCAGTGATTCTTGCGCAAGCGTGCGCGCGCATCAGGAGCGCGCTGGACCGGCGCCAGGTGCGCTATCCATTCCCGGTGCTGTGCGATCCCGATCGCATCGTCATCAAGCGCTACGGCGTGTGGTATCCGTGGGGGTTCGACGGATTCAACACGGCGCATCCGGCATCGTTTCTGATCGATGCCGCCGGCTGCATCCGCTACGCCTTCGTCGGCAGCACGCAGTTCGCGCGCACACCCGTGGCGCGCGTGCTGGACGTGGCGGCGCACGTTTCCGGAGCATGAACACCATGTGCAACGTTGTCGTATCTGCCTTCACCGCCGCGCCGTGTTCACCAGAGTTCTGATTGCCAATCGCGGCGAGATCGCGCTGCGAATCCTGCGCGCCTGCCATGAGCTCGGCATCTCCGCCGTGGCAGTCTACAGCGATGCGGATGCGCACGCGCCGCACGTGCGTGATGCCGACGAAGCCGTCTGGATCGGTGCGTCGCCGTCGAACCAGAGCTACCTGTGCGGAGATCGCATCATCGAGGCGGCGCTGCGGACCGGCGCGCAGGCCATCCATCCGGGATACGGATTTCTCTCCGAGCGCGAACCCTTCGCGCGCGCGGTGATGGAGGCGGGGCTCGTCTTCGTGGGACCACCGGCGTCGGCCATCGCCGCCATGGGAAGCAAGACCGCCGCGCGGCAGCTCGCGGCGGGCGCCGGCGTACCCGTCGTTCCCGGCACCACGCGCCCCGTGGCGGATGCGGCGGACGCCTTGCGTGCGGCGGAGCCCTTCGGCTTTCCGGTGCTCCTCAAGGCGGCGGCCGGAGGAGGCGGGAAGGGAATGCGGCTCGTCCAGAGCGCCGCGGAACTTCCCGCGGCACTGGACGCCGCGCGGAGGGAAGCGAAGAACGCGTTCGGCGATGACGCCGTGTACGTCGAGAAGTACATCGTTGGCCCCCGGCACGTGGAGATCCAGGTGCTGGGCGATCTCCATGGCACGATGCTCTCGCTCGGTGAACGCGAGTGCTCGCTGCAGCGGCGCCACCAGAAGATGATTGAGGAGGCGCCGAGTGTGGCGGTCGATGCCGCATTGCGCCAGCGCATGGGCGAAACGGCGGTGCGCGCCGCGCGGGCCGCAGGTTACACGAACGCCGGAACGTGCGAATTCCTGCTCGACGCCACTGGCGAGTTCTACTTTCTGGAAATGAATACGCGACTGCAGGTCGAGCATCCCGTCACCGAGCTGGTCACGGGCCTGGATCTCGTGCAGTGGCAGTTGCGCATCGCGGCCGGTGAGCGGCTCCCGTTTCGACAGGACGAGCTGCGGCCGGCAGGTTGGGCGCTGGAGTGCCGCATCACGAGCGAGGATCCATCCAACGGCTTTCTTCCATCCACGGGACGCATCAGCTATTTGCGCGTGCCGGGCGGTCCGGGCGTCCGCTGGGATGGCGGGATCGGCATCGGCAGCGAGATTGGCCTGCACTACGATCCGCTCCTGGGCAAGCTCATCGCCTGGGCGCCGACGCGCGACGCCGTGATCGCGCGCATGCATCGGGCGCTCCTGGAGCTCACGGTGGAAGGCGTGGAGACGTCACGGGACTTTCACCTGCGTGTCATGGAAGATGAGGAGTTCCGGCGCGGCGCGATCGGAATTCAATGGCTGGAGCAGCATCTGCCGGCGCTCACGGCCATGCGCCCGCCAGAGTCGGGGCAGCGGGCCGCGGTGATTGCGGCCACGCTCCTCGCCGAGCGCGAACGGATGTCGCGGCTGCGGCCCACGACCAACGGGGCCGAGCCTGCCCGGGATGACGCGCTCGATGCGTGGCGACTCGCCGCGCTGCGGGAAGGCCTGCGCGACCGGTAGTGACGCGCGCGCGCTTGCACATCGACTCGATTGCCGCGGGCGGGGATGGCGTGGCGCGCGCGGGTGGTCTCGTCGTGTTCGTGCCCCGCACTGCGCCCGGCGATGACGTTGACGCCGACATCGTGGTGCACGGGCGCTTCGCTCGGGGATCGATCCGGCGTCTCATCGCGGCGTCCCCATCGCGCACGGATCCACCTTGCGAGCACTACACGCGTGACCGGTGCGGTGGCTGCCAGCTCCAGCATCTCCGCTATGACGCGCAGCTCAGCGCCAAGCAGGGCATCGTACGCGACGCGATGCAGCGGATCGGCCGCCGCGATGTCGCTGACGTCGCCGTGACGCCGAGCCCATCACCGTGGCGCTACCGGCGGAAACTCACGCTGGCGCTGCGTCGCGTACAGGGGCGGTGGATCGCGGGGCTGCACCCCTATGATGCGCCAGGCCGGGTCTTTGCCCTGCACGACTGTCTCATCACGGATGAACAGGTCGTGCGCGCGTGGCATCAGGTCATCGCGGCGCAATCCGAGCTGCCCCACGCAGCGGAGCTGCGCGGGGCCGTGCACCGCGAGGGTGCGCATCTGGTCTTCGTGCTCGATGGGGGAGAGCGCTGGCCGGCTTCCGCCGTGTTCTTCGCGCACGTGCCCTCGCTCACGTCGCTCTGGTGGCGCGGGGCGTCGGGCTCGCCCGTGCTGCTGCACGAGCGCCCGGAGCATGAGGCGGCGCGCGCACCTGCCGCATCGTTTGCCCAGGTGAATGAGGAGGTGGCCGCGGTCGTGCGCGATCACGCCCTGGCACGGGTGCTGGCACACCGGCCACGCGTGGTGGTGGATGCCTATGCGGGTCGTGGTGACACCGCGCTGGCGCTGGCCAGCGCCGGCTGCCGGGTGACCGCCATCGAGCGGGACGATGCCGCCGCGGCCTGGTGCGCGGCACGCCTGCCCGATGGATCGCGGAGCCTTGCCGCCCGCGTGGAGGACGTCCTGGCGACGGTGCTGCCGGCGGATGTCGTCCTGCTCAACCCGCCGCGGGCGGGTGTGGACGCGCGAGTGACCGGCGTGCTGAATGCTGCCACGCCGGCGCCACGCGCGATCGTCTATACCAGTTGTGACGCGGCGACGCTGAGCCGGGATCTGCACCGCATGCCAGCCTGGCGCATTGCCTCGCTCCGGTCCTTCGACATGTTTCCGCAGACCGCGCACGTCGAGACCGTGTGCGAACTCGTTCCGGAGCACGCATGAAGTACATCGTGTCCATTGGCGATCAACGCGTGGCGCTCGACGCCGGTCCTGGCGGCATCGAGATGGACGGCCTGCAGATTCCCGCGCAGCTCGCGGATGTGCCCGATACGCCGGTGCGGGTCGTGCGGATCGGGAGTGAGGTGCACCGCGTTGTGCTGCGGCGTCGCCTGGGGCGCGGGCACTACGTGCTCTGGATCGATGGCTACACGTACGAGGTGGAAGCGCTGGACGAACGCACGCGCGCGATTCGTGACCTCACGGCGGCGGCGCGCGGGCCGCTGGGGCCGGCGCCGATCATCGCGCCCATGCCCGGGCTGATCGTGCGTACCATGGTCGTCGCCGGCGACCGTGTGACCGTCGGCCAGGGACTCGTCGTGATGGAAGCCATGAAGATGGAAAACGAATTGCGCGCAACGGGCGCCGGCATCGTGCACCGCGTCAATGTCAGTCCGGGCACGCCGGTGGAAAAGGGCGCGGTGCTGATCGAACTCGAGTAGCGTGGCTATGGCGGCTCGGGCAGCAATCTCCCGCTCGCCACCGGACCCGCCAGCCTGGAGAGCGACCAGTGGCCGGTGCCCCCATCGAGCGGCAGCAGGAACAGCAAATTGTTGTCCGCCACGCCAGGGTTGAGGTTGACGGCGATCGCGGTGCCCTGAATGTGCCAGTCGGCGCCGCGCGTCTGCGAGGCACCCTGCGCGAGCACGTCCGGCAGTTCGTCCACGCTGACCGAGGCGCTCCCCATCTGGTCCGCGCACTGGCCGGTCAGCGAGGTAGTCAGCACGGTAAGCGCCAGATTGAAGTGGGCGCCCCGCAGGCGCTGCAACTCCGGTTCGCCACTGGGCGCGACGGAGTCCACAACGAGCATGATGCGCTCGCCCACGTGTTCTCCGCGGCAGACGGCCTCGAGATTGCTGCTGATGCTGTGATGCACGCAGCCGGTGGCGGCCAGGAGCGCAAGAGTGAGCGAGACGCCACTGGCACGGCGCGCACATTCCGTTGACATTGGCTAAATCCTTTCCTAGCTTACATGTCTGCCGAAAAACGCAATACTTGCTACTGGTGGGTGCGGCTCGCACCGGACTGCTCCGTAGCGTGACGACCGAGAAACCGACGCACATGAGAACTTATAGCGCAACGCCCTCTGACATCGAGCACCACTGGTACATCGTTGACGCCGACGGCATGGTGCTGGGCCGGCTCGCCTCCGAAGTCGCGAGGATCATCCGGGGAAAGCACAAGCCCATCTTCACGCCCCATATGGATACGGGCGATCACGTGATCGTGATCAATGCCGCGAAGGTGAGAGTCACCGGCCGCAAGGCGGAGCAGAAGCAGTACTTCCGGCATACCGGCTACATGGGACATGAACGGTTCACGCCATTCGCCACGATGCTCGCCAGGCATCCGGAGCGCGTGATCGAGAAGGCGGTGTACGGCATGTTGCCCAAGAACGCACTGGGGCGCCAGAAGCTGCGCCTCAAATTGCGGGTGTATCCGGACGCCGAGCATCCGCACGCGGCACAGCAGCCAACGGTTCTGAACCTCAGCAGGAGCGAGAGCAAGTAATGCCCGACGGGACGCTGACGCACACGATCGGGCGGCGCAAGGAAGCCGTCTGCCGCCTGTACATCCGCCCGGGATCCGGCAAATGGGATGTGAACGGCCGTACCCTGGGCGATTACTTTCCGCGTCCGACGCTGGTGTCGGCCATTCAGCAACCGTTCACGGCCACGGACACACTGGGCCGCTTCGATGTGAAGGCGCATCTGGAGGGTGGTGGCTTGAGCGGACAGGCCGGCGCGCTGCGGCTGGCGGTGGCGCGCGCGCTCGTGCAGATGGATGAAACGCATCGGCGCAAGTTGCGCGACCTGGGGTTGCTCACGCGCGATGCCCGCGCGGTGGAGCGCAAGAAGCCGGGGCGGCCGAAGGCCAGAAAGCGGTTCCAGTTCTCGAAGCGATAGTACCAGCGGCGGACGCGCGCTGGCTGGCGGCGTCCGCTCAATCACTCACTTCCTCCGAGTCGCGACCGGGTGCCGGACTTCCGGTCGGACGCGACCGTGACGAGGGAGGCGGACACAACCCGGAATAATCTGACTCCATGACCCAACCGAATCTCGAACAACTGCTGGAAGCTGGCGTCCATTTCGGACATCAGACGCGTCGCTGGAATCCGAAGATGCGCCGCTACATTTTCGCCGAGCGCAACGGGATCCACATCATTGATCTGCAGAAGACGCTGCGCCAGCTCGACCTCGCGCAGAAGCTGGTGCGCGACGTCGTGCTCCGCGCCGAGAACATTCTGTTCGTATGCACCAAGCGGCAGCTCAAGGGGATCGTCGCCGCGGAGGCGGAGCGCTGCGGCGCCATGTGGGTAACCGAGCGCTGGCTCGGCGGCCTGCTCACGAATTTCCAGACCGTCAAGAAGCAGGTGCGACGGCTCAAGGAGCTCGAAGCCGGCACTGAAGAGGGCGGCAGCTTCCAGGATTATACGAAGAAGGAACAACTCATGATGGCCCGCGAGCGTGACAAGCTCAGCAAGTATCTCGCGGGCATCAAGGGCATGACGCGTCTGCCGGGACTGCTCGTCGTGATTGACTCCAAGAAGGAAAAGATCGCCGTCACCGAGGCGAACAAGCTCGGCATCCCGATCGTCGCGATCGTGGATACCAACGCGGACCCCGACCTCATTACGGTTCCGATTGCCGGGAACGACGACGCGATTCGTTCGGTGGAGCTCATCACGCGCGCGATCGCGGACGCGATTGCCGAGGCCCGCCGTGAGGCGCCGCGCCGCGAGGAGCACGAGGAGGAGGGAGAAGGCCTGACGACCTACAGCTCGGATCGCGGAAGCGAGCCGGCGGATGATAGCGAGCGTCGCCGCCGTCGCCGGCCCCGCCGGCGGCGGGCCAAGCCGGAAGCCATCGCGGCCCGTCTCAAGTCGGGCGGCGACGAGAATGCGGAAGCGTCGTCCCCTGAGGCTGGTGAGGGTGGCGACAGCGGAGCCGCCGCGGACACCGAGGGGGACTGAGCCGCTCGCACACTCCCGCGGGTAGTGTTGATGCGCAACTTTCGCTACACTGTACACGCCGCCGGCAGGGTGCCGGCGGCGTTGTCGTGACACACGACGGACCGCCGCGCGCGGCGCGGCCTGATCCGGGTACCACGCGAGCGATCGCGTGCAGGACATTGTGAAATGACTACGACAAGCTTTACTGCCAGGGACGTCCAGGAGCTGCGCCAGCGGACCGGCGCCGGCATGATGGACTGCAAGAAGGCACTGGAAGAGACCGGCGGAAATCCGGACAAGGCCGTTGAACTGCTGCGTGCCCGGGGGATCTCGAAAGCCGAAAAGCGCGCCGGCAAGGAAGTGCGCGAGGGACAGATCGCCAGCTACATTCACCACAACGGCAAGGTCGGCGTGCTCGTGGAAGTGAACTGCGAGACGGACTTCGTCGCACGCGGTCCCGACTTCCGGGAGCTGGTAAAGGAGATCGCGCTGCACATCGCGAGCGCCGCACCGCTTGCCGTGGACAAGAGCGGCGTGCCCGGCGAGGCGGTCGAGAAGGAACGCCGCATCTACGAGCAGCAGGTTCGTGAGAGCGGCAAGCCCGAGCACCTCGTCGGCAGGATCGTCGACGGGAAGGTGGAGGCGTACTACAAGCAGGTCGCGCTGATGTCGCAGGAATGGATTCGCGATCCCAAGAAGACGATCGGCGATCTCGTGAAGGAAATGGCGGCGAAGGTGGGCGAAAACATCGTCGTGCGCCGGTTCTCGCGGTTCCAGATGGGTCAGGACTAGTCGTGACGCTCGCCGCGCCACGCTATTCCAAGGTCCTGCTGAAGCTCTCCGGCGAAGCACTCGCCGGCGACAAGGGCACCGGGTTTGATTTCGACGTCATCGAGCGCCTGGCCGACGACGTGAAGCACGTCGTCGGCATGGGCGTCGCCGTGGGACTCGTCATCGGAGGCGGCAACATCGTCCGTGGATCGCAGCTCTCCCGGATGGGGCTGGACCGGGTGGCTGCGGACTACATGGGCATGCTCGGAACCGTGATCAACGCGCTTGCCATGCAGGAGATACTCGAGAAGAAGGGTGTTGATACGCGCGTCATGACGGCCATTCGCATGGAGGAGGTGGCCGAGCCGTACATCAGGCGTCGTGCCATCCGGCATTTCGAAAAGGGGCGCACGGTGATCTTTGCCGCTGGCACGGGCAACCCGTATTTTTCCACGGATACCGCCGCCGCCCTGCGCGCGATCCAGATGAAGGCCGAAGTGATCATCAAGGCCACGAGTGTGGACGGCATCTATTCGGCCGATCCCAAGCGCGATCAGAACGCGCAGCTCTACGAGCGGCTGAGCTATCGCGATGTGCTGCTGCAGGATCTCGGCGTCATGGATCAGACGGCCATCACGCTCTGCGCGGAGAACAGAGTGCCGCTCATCGTGCTCAACATTCAACACCCCGGCGCCGTCGCCAGCGCAATCCGTGGCGACCGAGTCGGCACCATCGTGCAATGAGCTCCATTCCCGAGATTCTCAAGGATTGCCGCGTCGCCATGGACAAGGCCGCGGAGAGTGCCAGGCGCGAATTCACCAGCATCCGGAGTGGGAAGGCCACGACGTCCCTGCTCGACACGGTACGCGTGGACGCCTATGGCCAGGCCCTGCCGATCGCACAGGTTGCGAGCATTTCGGCTCCGGAACCACGTCTGCTCATCGTCGCGCCGTGGGACAAGGGGCTGGCATCCGCAATCGAGAAGTCGATTCGCGACTCCGATCTGGGACTCAACCCCACCAACCAGAGTGGGGCGATTCGCGTTCCGATCCCGGCGCTGAACGAGGAGCGGCGGCGCGATCTGGTGAAGGTGGTGCACAAGCTCGCCGAGGAATGCCGCATCGCGGTGCGTCACGCCCGCACGACCGCTCGCGACAGCGTCAAGAAGCTCGATCGGGTCTCGGAAGACGACAAGAAGCACGCCGAGCGCGAGTTGCAGAAGCTGCACGACGACCACATGAGCCGGCTCGACGAGCTCGTGAAGACGAAGGAAGCGGAAATCATGGAGGTGTGACGGTGACGCGGATGCCCGCGTCCCGGACCACGCCCCGAATCCGCGCCGCATGAACGCCACCGAACTCCTCGCGAAGATCCGGCTGAATGGCGCCATTCCGCGCCACGTGGCGATCATCATGGACGGAAACGGCCGCTGGGCGCGCGAGCGAAGTCTGCCGCGCCCGCTCGGTCACCGTTCCGGCATGAAGGCCGTGCGGGAGGTGGTGGAAGGCGCCATTGAGTGCGGACTGGACGTCCTCTCGCTCTTCGCCTTCTCGCAGGAAAACTGGCAGCGCCCCCGCGGCGAAATCGACGCGCTGATGATGCTGCTCGAGGAGTTCATCGCCAGGGAAACGGCCGAGCTGTCCGCGCAGCACGTTCGCGTGAAGATGTTGGGCGACCTCACGCGCCTCACTCCGGGCGCCGCCCGTGCTGCGGCAGAGCTCATGGCCGGCACCGCCAGCAACGATCGCCTCACCCTCAACCTGTTCATCTCCTACGGCAGTCGCGCCGAAATCGTACGCGCGGCCCGAATGCTGGCCGCCGAGGTGCGCGATGGCATGCGCCAGGTGGACGAGATCGATGAGGAGGCGCTGGCCAGCCATCTGTACACGACCGGATGTCCCGATCCGGATCTGCTGATTCGCACCTCCGGAGAGCAGCGCATCTCGAACTTCCTGCTCTGGCAGGCAGCCTATACGGAGCTGTACCTGTCGCCGGCGCTCTGGCCGGACTTCACCCGGCGCGATCTCTACGAGGCGATTCTGGCATTTCAGAATCGGGAGCGACGCTTCGGCCGCGTGCCGGTCTGATGGCGCGCTCGAATCTGGCGATCCGCACGGCATTCGCGGCCGTCGCCATTCCCATCGTGCTGATCGCGGTATACGCCGGCGGAGTGGTTCTCGCGCTGTTGCTGGCGCTCGCGGCCGGACTCAGTGCGTGGGAGTATTTCCGGCTCGCGCGCGCGGCGGGACAGCCATCGCTCGAGTCGGAGGGGATCGTGCTCGCGGTACTCCTGCCACTCGCCGTGCACGCATACCGGACGGGCGACTTCAATCCGCCCGTGCTCACCTTCGGCGCGATCGTCATCCTGCTGCTGATGATCGTCGGCATCTGGCGCATGGGCGTGCAGGGCTCGCCCATCCCGGGTATTGCCATCACCGTGTTCGGCGTACTGTATGCGAGCGGGATGCTGACGTTTGCCTATGGGCTGCGCTATCACAATTACGCGGTCGGTGCACGCGCCGGCGCCCTGCTGCTGCTCTACCCGCTGCTGCTGACCTGGACGTCGGATACGGCGGCCTATTTCGCCGGACGCGCGCTGGGCCGGCACAAGCTCATCCCGGCGGTGAGCCCGGGCAAGACCGTGGAGGGCGCCGTTGGGGCGCTGGTGCTGACAGCGCTCGTGAGCTGGTTGTACGCGCATTACGTGCTCGCCCCGGGCGCTGAGCTCGCGCTCACCACAGCCAATGCCGTGCTGTTCGGCGTGGTCGTCAGCGCCGCGGTGCAGTTCGGCGATCTGGTCGAATCCCTGTTCAAGCGCGCGGCCGGCGTGAAGGACAGCTCGCACATCATCCCGGGCCACGGCGGAGTGCTCGATCGGCTCGACGGGCTGTTCTTTGCGCTTCCCACAGCGTATCTCGCGTTCACGATGCCGCACGTTCTCATTCCGGCGCTCCGCTGATGACTGAACAGCGCGGTGTGGCGATTCTGGGATCCACGGGATCCATCGGCACGACGGCGTTGCGAGTGCTGCAGCGCCACGCCGACCGGTTCCGCGTCGTGGCGCTCACCGCGTTCTCGAATGGCGCCTTGCTGCGCGAACAGGCGGAGCAGTTCCGTCCATCCTTCGTCGGCCTCGTGCAGAACGGCTCGACGCCGCAGGACCGGTGGGCCTGCGGCGCGGACTGCCTGGTGCGCGCGGCGCAGCATCCGGATGCCGCCATCGTGCTGAACGCGATCGTCGGCTCCGCGGGACTCGATGCGACGCTCGCGGCCGTGAGCGCGGGGAAGCGGGTTGCGCTCGCCAACAAGGAAACGCTGGTCATGGCGGGTGCGCTGGTACGCGACGCCTGCACGCGGGGCGGTGGAGAAATCGTGCCCGTGGACAGCGAACACAGCGCCATTCTGCAATGTCTCTCGGGGCGCACCGCGGCGGATGTGCGGCGCCTCGTGCTCACGGCGTCCGGTGGTCCCTTGCGCGATTGGCCCGCCGCACGCATCGCCAGCGCCACGGTGGCCGATGCCTTGCATCACCCTACCTGGCGCATGGGTCGCAAGATTTCCGTGGATAGCGCCACGCTGGCGAACAAGGCGCTCGAGGTGATCGAAGCGCACTTTCTGTTCGGACTGGCATACGATCAGATCGACGTCGTGATCCACCCGCAGAGCATCGTCCATTCGTTCGTGGAATTCGTGGATGGCAGTGTCCTGGCGCAGATGGGTGTTCCCAGCATGGAGCTGCCTGTGCTGTACGCGCTCACGCATCCTGAACGCATTCCGGACACGGGGGTACCACCGTTTGATCCGGTTGAGCTGACGCCGCTGACGTTCGAGCGGGTCCGCGTCCGTGACTTTCCGGCGCTCCGGCTGGGTGTGGAGGCCGGGCGACTCGGTGGCGCGGCGCCGGCCGTGTTCAACGCCGCCAACGAGCAGGCTGTCGCGCGCTTTCTCGCCGGAACGCTGCGGTTTGGCGATATTCCCCGGGGTATCGAGGCTGCACTCGGCCAGCTCGGCGGCCGCGCCGGTGACTCGCGTGCGGCATTGCTTGATGCGGATCGGGAGGCCCGTCGTCTCGTGAGTGAGATGTCTTCATGCTAGATCTGCTCCGAACCGTCGCCGCCATCGCCTTGGTGTTCGGCCTCGTGATCTTCATCCACGAGCTCGGTCACTTCCTCGCCGCCAAGGCGTTTGGCGTGTATGCGCCGCGCTTCTCGATCGGATTCGGTCCCGCCCTCTGGAGCCGGAAGTGGGGCGAGACCGAGTACATCCTCGCCGCCATTCCGCTGGGCGGGTACGTTCGCATGGCGTCACGCGACGACGAGACGATGGCCTTCATCGAAGGCGGCGGCGAACATCCGGCTGTCCATCCCGATGAGAACCCTGACGTCAAGGCGTCACGCTGGTACGATCCCGACGCGCTGGCGCCATTCGGTCCCCGGCCGGTGCCGGCGCATCGCTGGTTCGAGTCCAAGCCGCTCCCGGCCCGCCTCGTCATTCTGTTCGCCGGCGTCACGATGAACATCGTTCTGGGCTTCGTCGTGCTGGCCGCGTTGTCATGGAGCGTTGGCAACCAGATTGTCCGCTCGCGCGTGATTGGCGATGTGCTTCCGCTCCGCGGCGCCCCGGCGCTGCAGCAGGAGCTTGCCATTGGCGATACCGTCGTAGCCGTGAACGGTGTACCGGTCAAGACCTGGAACGACGTGATCGCCCGCATCGACTCGACGCAGGGCAGCCGCCTCGTGCTGCGGACGCAGCGACGGGACGTGGTCATCCGCATCGGCGGTGCCTCCGGCGTGACGCGCGAGCAGGTCGAGAATGCGGTGCGTCCGTACCTGCCGCCCGTCATCGATGGCGTGTTGACCGACAATCCGGCGGACCGCGCCGGGTTGCGGGCGGGGGACAGCATTGTGGCCGTCGGCGGGTCTCCGGTGAAGGCCTGGTCCCAGATCGTGGATCGCATCGAGTCGTCACCGGGCAAGCCGCTTGCGTTCGAAGTCATGCGCGCGGGGACTCCGGTCCGGATGACGGTAACACCCGATTCCGTGCCGCAGGAAGACGACGCGACGGGGCGCACGGAGATCGTCGGGAAAATCGGTGCCATGGGCCGCGCGCCAACGGAGCGCGAACCCATTTCGGCGACACAGGCGGTTTCATTGGGGTGGCGCGAGACCTGGGCCATGACGGGCGCGGTAGCCGGGGCCGTGCGCAAGATCGCGACCGGTGCGCTGTCGGTGAAACAGCTCAACGGCCCGATCGGCATCGGCCGTGCGGCGAGTTCGGCGGTGCAACGCGGCTGGGCCGACGTGTTCTATCTGCTGGCGTTGCTGAGCGTGAATCTGGCGGTGCTCAATCTGCTGCCAATCCCGATTCTGGATGGCGGACAGATCGCGTTGAATGTCGTGGAAGCGGCGAAGGGGAGTGCCGTGAGCCCGCGCACGAAGGAGAATCTCATTCGCTTCGGTCTGGTCGCCATCGCGCTCCTGATCGCGGTCGTGATGTACAACGACATCACGAGCTGGGTAAAGCACCTGCTTGGCCCCTGAGGTGTTCCGTCGCACGACCGGCTGTACGGGTGCGCTTTGCGTCGCGCTGCTCATGTTCACCCGCAGCACGTACGCCCAGGCGGGTGCCTACCGCTTTGCGATTGACTCGGTGGCGGACAGCACCATTACGTTCAGCACCGCGGGCGAGCGCTGGGTGAAAGCGGGGCTCCACGGGATCGCCGTGGACCCGCGCCAGCACGACGCTCTGGTCGCGCGGTTCACGATTCTCGACGCGCATGATGGACGTGCCATCGCGCTCATCACGGGCCAGACCACGCAGCTCTCGAATGAGCATGTCGCGCTGGTGGAACGACCGGGCACGCCGTTTTTCAAGCGCGCGGGGTTCTGGATCGGATTGGTGCTGGGGACGGCAGGCGGAATCGCGATCGCACGATAGCGATCCGCGCGCCCGGTACCGCAAACTCAGAACAGGAAATGCTGGGACTTCATCTCTTCCGGACGTCGCACGTCACGATAGACTGCGACGAATGCCATCGGCGCTTCGAGGCCTGGCGCGGTGGAGTGTGCGAGGCATGCCGGCGTATTCTCTGCGGCGACTGCCTGCATGGATCGTGGGCGCGCCACATGGCGGTGGAATTCGGCGCACGACCCGTATGCACGCAGTGCCGTTCGCTCGACGCCATCTCCGGTGCAGGGGCCGGTGTCGATCATTGATGCGCGGGCTCGCAGAGCAACCGCACGCGCACATGCGTCGTGTGCCCGGAGGTAACGATGACCGGCGCTCGATAGGTCGCGCAGTAGGGCGCTGACACCTCGAGCGCGTGACTGCCCGCCGGCAGCAGCGCGCTGTCGCCGCCGGCGCCCGAGCCGTGGGCAAGGGCTCCGCCCGACGCAGTCAGCACCGACCACGTCGCGGCCGCCGGCGAAATGTCGGGAGCCACATAGCCGCAGGAGCGGGGAGCGAGACTCACCGATGTGACGCCCGTGTCCTGCACCAGAACCGTGGATTCGTCGCGCGCCGAGGAGCATCCGTGCGGCGACGGCACGGTAGCGACCACTCGATGAGAACCCGGGATATTCGGCACATTGTGCGTACCGGGAGCGATGCGGAACCCGTCAATTTCGATGGCGGCACTCGCGGGTGCATCGATGTGCAGCACGGGCCGGGGCGCCGGCGCGCTGGCGGAAACGGGAGGCAGAGTGGCCGGCGTGTCCGGCGTGTCCGGCGCACGAGGCGGTGGCGAGCCCGCCACCATGCTTCCCCGCCATCGCATGGCGGCAGCGGATCCGGCAAGCAACAACGCCGCTGCCACAAGGCCCACGACCAGCGTGCGCGTCCTGGTCACGTGGCGACGCGTCTTCAGCGCACGGTTACTGCCGCTCGCCCGTTGGTTCAGTGTCGATGGCACCACGACCGTTTCACTCTCCTGGATCGAGTCGCCGCGAGCCGCGAGCTGCGCGAGCTCGGTGTGCAGCGCATCGCCGGTGGGGTAGCGATCCGCTGGATCCTTGGCCAGGCAGGTGAGGATGACGCGTTCGGTACTCTCCGAGAGCGCCGGGTTGAGCAGTCGTGGGCGCGGGGGGGCATCCTCCACGTGCTGCCGCGCGACCTCGTACCAGTCCGAACCCTGAAAGGGCAGAACACCAGTGGCCGCCTTGTAGAGCGTGACGCCGAGCGAGTAGAGGTCCGCGCGCCCGTCGAGCGCGAGGCCGCGCGCCTGCTCGGGAGAGAAGTACTGTGGCGTACCCACCACCATGTTCGTGCCGGTACGCCCGACGTAATCCACCATGGCACGCGCGATCCCGAAATCGGCGACCACGGCATTGCCATGCGCGTCGAACAGGATGTTGTCGGTCTTGATGTCGCGATGGATCACGGATTGACGATGCGCGAAGGCGAGCGCGGCGGAGACGTCCATGCCGAGCCGGAGCACGAGGGCTTCCGGCAGCTTTTCCATCGCGCGCAGCCGTTCGTCGAGTGTGTCGGGGAGGAAGTCCATCACGAAATAGACGGCACCGGCTTCGCGACCGACCGCCAGGATGCGAATGATGTTCGGGTGGCGGAGCTTCGCGGCGGTGGACGCCTCGTGCCGGAACCGCTCCTCGAATTCGGTTTCACCGGCGAACTGCGGTTTGAGGACCTTGATCGCGACGGGGATGTCGAGTTCGGGATCGTATCCCCGGTAGACCCAGGCAAATCCGCCTGACCCGACGAGGGCGTCCATTCGAAAGCGGCCGACGGTTCGGCCAAGGTAGCGCTCGGGCACGGCGGAGACTTTACAGGGCTGGTGCGCAGCACTAAATTACTGCGCTTCAATGAATTCGGCGCTGCTACCGCAGTTGTACGTCTGGAGAATATATCCCAAATGGCGTTCGTCAAAGCATCGGTCATCGAAAAACACAGAACACACGAGACCGACAGCGGGTCCACCACCGTGCAGGTCGCGCTCCTCACCGAGCGCATCAATTATCTGACCGACCACTTTCGAGCCCATCAGAAGGACAATCACAGTCGCCGCGGACTGCTCAAGATGGTTGGTCGTCGTCGCCGGTTGCTCGACTACATGAAGCGGACGGACCTCGAAGGGTATCGCCGGCTCATCAGCGAGCTTGGACTCCGTCATTAGTTCGTTCGTCACCTACACTCGCGCGGGCACCGATTCTGCGGTCCCCGCGCGTTTTGTGTTCCCGCAAGGACAATCGCAATGATGCAACGCGTTGAAAAGGAATTCGCCGGCCGCAAACTCGTGATCGAGACGGGAAAGATGGCCAAGCAGGCGGCCGGTGCCGCCCTGGTACAGTTTGGCGAGACGATGGTGCTCGCCGCCGTCACGGTGAGCGATACGCAGAGCCCGCTGCCGTTCTTCCCCCTTACGGTGGAGTACAAGGAGCGCTCCTATGCCGCCGGCAAGATCCCCGGCGGATTCATCAAGCGCGAGGGACGCCCGCGCGACGAGGAGATTCTCTCGGCGCGCATCATTGACCGCTCCATTCGCCCCCTCTTCCCGGAGGGATTCAAGAATGAAGTGCAGGTCTTCATCTTCGTGATCTCCGCCGACCAGGAGAACGACGCGGATGTCCCCGCGTTGCTCGCCACGAGCTTCGCGCTCAACGCATCGCGGATTCCATTCCTCGGGCCGCTTGCCGGCGTGCGCATTGGCCGCCTGCAGGACAAGTGGGTCGTGAACCCGACCTTCCAGCAGCTGGAGTACAGCGACCTGGATGTCATCATTGCCGGGACAAAGGACTCGATCGTGATGGTCGAAGGCGGCGCGGTGGAAGTCAGCGAAGCTGACATGCTCGAGGGGCTGACCGTCGCACAGCGGGCCATCCAGGATCTGGTCGGCATTCAGCAGGAGCTGCTGGCCACGACCTCGGTGCCGAAGATGTCCTGGACGAAAATCGACCACCCGACCGAGCTGGCCGAGCGTGTGCAGGAGCTCGCCGAGGGTCGGATCAAGGCTGCGCTCAACGCCAGGGACAAGCATGCGCGCATCCAGGCCGTGGAAGCGATCAAGTCCGAGATTGTCGCCACGCTGACTGCCAATTTCCCCGAACAGGGACGGGCGATCTCCGATCTCGTTGGCGACGTGGAGTACAGTGCGCTCCGTGCACAGGTGCTCGATACGAATGAGCGAGTGGACGGGCGCAAGCCGAACGAGGTGCGTCCCATCACCATCGAGACCGGCGTGCTGCCCCGCGCCCATGGCTCCGCGCTCTTCACGCGCGGCCAGACGCAGGCGCTTGTCGCAGTCACGCTGGGCACGGCCAACGACGTGCAACGTCTCGACTCGATTGATGACGCGGCCGAGACCACGAAGACGTTCATGCTGCACTACAACTTCCCGCCGTTCTCCACTGGCGAGGTCCGCCCGGTCCGGGGCACGAGCCGCCGCGAAATCGGTCACGGCAACCTGGCGGAGCGCGCGCTCCAGCCGCTGCTCCCCGAATTCGACAAGTTCCCGTACACCGTGCGTATCGTCTCCGATATCCTCGAGTCCAACGGCTCCTCGTCCATGGCGACCGTCTGCGGCGGCTCGCTGGCGCTCTTCGATGCCGGCGTGCCGTTCGGCGCGCCCGTGGCAGGCGTCGCGATGGGACTCATCAAGGACGGACCACGCTACGCCATCCTCACCGACATTCTGGGCACCGAGGATCACCTCGGCGACATGGACTTCAAGGTCGCCGGCACGGCGCAGGGCGTCACGTCCATTCAAATGGACATCAAGATCCAGGGGCTCGACCTCTCGATCATGAAGGAAGCGCTGGCGCGGGCGCACGAGGGACGCATGCACATTCTCGGCGAGATGAACAAGGCGCTCGAGCAGCCCCGCGCCGATCTCTCACCGTACGCGCCGCGCATCGTGACGCTCACCATCAATCCCGAGAAGATCGGTGACCTGATTGGTCCCAAGGGAAAGACGATCCGCGGTATCCAGGACGAGACGGGCGCGGAGCTCACGGTGGACGACACGGGTCTCGTGACCATCGCCGCGGTTGGCGGCGAAGCCATGGAGCGCGCGCGCGCCATGGTCAAGGCGCTCACGCAGGAGCCGGAAATCGGCTCCACGTACGATGCGACGGTCAAGAGCACCACGGCGTTCGGCGCGTTCGTGGAAATCCTGCCCGGCACCGAAGGGCTCGTACACATCTCGGAGCTGCGCCACGGCCGCACGGAAAAGACCGAGGATGTCGTGAAGCGCGGCGACCGCGTGAAGGTCAAGCTCATTGATGTGGACGAACGTGGTCGTCTGCGCCTGTCCATGCGCGCGCTCCTGCCCAAGCCCGAAGGCGCGGAAGAGGAGGGCAATGGGCATGCGGGCGAGCGCCGCTCATCGCATGGCGGCTCCGGGGAGGGTCGCGAACCGGCCGCCGCGGCTGCCGCATCCGGTGGCGAGGCGGGCGGTGGGGAGCCGGCTGGCGGAGGCGAAGGCCGGCGCCCGTCCCGCCCCCGCCGTGGCGGTGGCGGCGGAGGTCGCTCGCGGCGGTGAGCCCTCTGACGCAGACACCCGATTCCGGCCTGCGTCGCACCGAGTTGCCCAATGGACTGACCGTGCTCTCGGAATACATGCCGGGGGTGCGGTCGGTCAGTTTCGGGGCCTGGGTGCGCGCGGCATCCGTGCATGAGGCGCGCGAGCGGATGGGCGTGTCGCATCTGCTCGAGCACATGGTCTTCAAGGGCACGCGCACACGCAGCGCACGCGACATCGCGCTGTCGCTCGAAGTGCTCGGCGGCTCGCTGGATGCGTACACCGCGCGCGAACACACGTCGTTCCAGGCTCGCGTGCTGGCCGAGCATCTCGAGACGGCGGTGGATGTCATCGGCGATCTCATCTTCAATCCATTGCTGCGCCGCCAGGACCTCACACTCGAACGCAAGGTCATCCTCGAGGAAATCTCCCTCATGGAAGACACGCCGGACGATCTGGTGTTCGAGCTGCACAACGAAGCCATGTGGGGGAGTCACCCCTATGGGTATTCGATTCTGGGCACGCGGGAGACTGTGTCGGCACTCGGCGTGCGCGAGCTGCGTGAGCTGCATGCCCGCGCGTACCATCCCGCGCAGATCGTGGTTGCCGCCGCGGGGAACGTCGAGCACGACGCGCTGCTGGCGTCGCTGCAGCGGACGGGGTGGGCCGCCGTTCCCCGCGGCGACGACACCCCCATGGCCGCGCCCGCCCTGACCCGCGTCGAACCGGCCGAGCGCTATCTGGAGCGGGACGGCGCGCAGACGCACATTGTGCTCGGCTCACCGGTGGTCGCGCACAGCGATCCGCGGCGCTTTCCACTGGTCCTCGTCGAGATGATGCTGGGCGGTGGCATGAGCTCGCGTCTCTTCCAGCACGTTCGTGAGGAGCTGGGACTCGCCTACTCGGTCTACACGTTCCAGACGTTTCACCCGGATACGGGCATGCACGGCGTCTACGTGGGCACGTCGCCGGAGTCGGCGGATGCGGCGCGCGACGCCATCAACGAGGAGCTGGAGCGTCTGGCCGAACAGGGACTCAGCGAAGAGGAAATCGCCATGGCCAAGAGCCAGTTCAAGGGCCAGGTCGCCATGTCGCTCGAGAGTGTGTCGTCGCGCATGTATCGGGCGGCGGGTGTGGCCCTGTATCACGAGCCATTCCGCACGCTCGACGAAGTGCTGGCGCTCATTGACGCCATCACACCGGAGGAGATCTCGGCGGTGTGCCGCGAATTCTTCCCACCGGCCCGGCAGACGGTCGTGACGCTGGGGCCGAAACCGGCCGGCCACTAGTGGCGCCTCGCCCGCCGGTTCGGTTACCATATACCCCGTCGCGACGACGGTCGGGCATACGGTGCCGGCCGCAGCGGCGCGGCGGTGTCCACTCTTACCCCTGAATCATTCAAGCCATGCGCATCGGCGTTCCGAAGGAAATCAAGACCAATGAGAATCGTGTCGCGCTCGTGCCGGCGGGTGCCGAAGCGCTCGTCGCCCACGGGCACTCCGTCCTCGTCGAGCGCGGCGCCGGAGAGGGAAGCGGCTTCCCGGACGAGCTGTACACGAAAGCCGGCGCGAACATCGCATCCGATGCCGGTGCCGTGTGGCGCGACGCTGAGATGATCATGAAGGTCAAGGAGCCGATCGAGAAGGAATGGCCCTGCATGCGGCGGGGGCAGACGATCTTCACGTACTTCCATTTTGCGGCCGACGAGCGCCTCACGAAGGCACATCTCGCGAGCGGCGCGACCTGCATTGCGTACGAGACGGTGCAGCGCCCCGATGGTGAGTTGCCGCTGCTCACACCCATGTCGGAGGTGGCCGGCCGCATGGCGGTGCAGGCCGGGGCCAAGTATCTGGAGAAGCTGCACGGCGGACGGGGCGTGCTGCTGGGCGGCGTCCCGGGCGTGCCGCCCGGCAAAGTGGTGATACTCGGTGGCGGCGTGGTGGGCACGAACGCCGCGAAGATGGCCGCCGGGCTCGGTGCCAAGGTCACGATTCTCGACATCAACCTGGAGCGGTTGCGCTATCTCTCCGACGTCATGCCCGCGAACGTGACGCTCGTGTACTCGAACCGGCACACGATTCTGGAGCAGATCGCCACCGCGGACCTGGTCGTCGGCGCCGTGCTCGTCACCGGCGCGAAGGCGCCGCGTCTCGTGCGGCGCGAGGACCTCAAGCTCATGCAGCCTGGCGCGGTGATCGTGGATGTCGCCATTGACCAGGGTGGCTCCGTGGAAACGATCCACGCCACCACACACGAGAATCCGGTCTACACCGTAGACGGCGTCATCCACTACGGCGTGGCCAACATGCCCGGTGGCGTGCCGCGCACCTCGACGCTGGCGCTCACGAACGCGACGTTCCCGTACGCCTCGCAGCTCGCGAACAAGGGATGGAAGCAGGCGCTGAATGCCGACCCATCGCTGGCCAGGGGGCTGAACGTCGTGGACGGCAAGGTCGTCTATCCCGCCGTGGCAGAGGCGTTCGGCATGGAGTGCACACCGTTGCAGCAGGTGCTGCAGTAGAGCGCCGGAACGATGGGCGCCGCGGGCGCGCTGCCCCCCATTCTCTGCTATCACAAGATCGAGCGACGCCGTGAACTGGGTGTCACGCGAATCTCACCGCGTCGCTTCGCGCGCCAGATCGAGCGTCTGGCACGTGATGGCTGGACCACGCTGTCACTTCGTGAACTGCTTGCCTGCGCCTGCGGCGCTCGCGCGGTTGGTGCGCGGGAGATGGTCATCACGTTCGACGATGCCTATCGCGGTCTTCGCGAGCATGCGTTCCCCGTGCTCGCGGCGCATGGATTTCGCGCCGCGTGTTTCGTCATCACGGACTTCGCGGGGCGACTGAACCGATGGGATGTGGCGTATGGGGGGCGGCGGTTCGCGCATCTCGCGTGGCGCGACATGCGGCACTGGCAGGCGCACGGCATCGAATTCGGATCGCACACGGCGACGCACCCGCGGCTCACCTGGATGGACGATGCACGCGTTGAGCGCGAGCTCTCCGCTTCGCGCCAGGCGTTGATCCAGGCCCTGGATGCGCCGGCTGAAGCCCTGAGCTACCCCTTCGGTGCGTTCGGGGCCAGAGAACGTCTCCTGGCGCGACGGCACGGCTATTCGCTGGCCTTCACGCTGGCGCGCGGCTGGCAGGGCGACCCCATGGGCATTCCCCGCCATCCCGTATACCTGTGGGCACCGCCGCTCCCCGGAATCGGCGCCCTGGCCGGCCTCGAGCGGCTCGGCGCGGCCGGCGCCAACCGGTGCGCGGCGGGGACCACGCTCTGGCAGCGCTGGCGACGCGTGCAGGTGTAGCGCCCGGCTACACGAAGTATTTCACGACCACAGGCAGCAGCGACGGGTGCCGGGTGAGCGCCGCCACGAAGATGCGGCGCAGCGTGCGCTCCGCGAGCGGGATCTCGTTCACCGTGCGAGCGAGGCCGTCCAGAAACGCGTCATCGAATCGCGCCAGCGTGTCCTTGAGCTTGTGGAAGCGGACATGGTCGTCGCCCAGCATCGCCATCCACTCGGCGTGGTAGCGCTCGAGTCGCGGCGCAGAGCAGTCACCTGCCCGCAGGGCGTCAACAGCGACGTGGGCCGCGAGCCGACCCGCCTTCATGGCGTTCACGATCCCGCCGCCCGATAGCGGATTGATCATGTGGGCCGCATCGCCGCACACGATCAGCCCGTCGGTGACGGTTTGCCGGATGGTCGGATGCACGATCACGCCGCCTACCGTGTAGCCTGTCGTCACCCCGGTGGGGAAGTACGCGGCGAGATACCGGTCCAGATAGTCGCGCGCTGTACGGCCACGCTCGGCGTGGAGCGCCACGATGCCAAGGCCGACGTTCGCCGTCGCGTTGCCTTTCGGGAACACCCAGGCGTAGCCGCCTGGCGCGATGGAATGGCCGAAGTGCAGGTAGATCGCCTCCGGATCGAAGTCGATGGCGGAGACGACGTACTGCGCACAGCTCTCCATGTCCCGCGCCGGAACGCGCGTGTCCAGCCCGGCCCAGCGACCGGCCATTCCCTCCACGCCATCGGCGCAGATCACGAGTCGGGCGGCGACGGTGCGCGCTCCGTGCCGAGCCCTCAGGGTAGCCGTCCACCCTCCCGGTGAACGGGCGATTCCGGTCGCTTCGGTCCCGACTTGAATGTCCACGCCCAGCCCGCCCGCTTCCGCGGCAATCGTCGGTTCGAAGCGTGCGCGGTCCAGAATGTAGCCCACATCGCCATCCGCCACACGCACTTCCAGGCCGCCTGGAGCACGGAAGATGACCCGCGTGACCCGCCGCGACACCCAGGGTGCGCCGGCCGGGTCCATGAACTCTGCGAGCCCCGCGCTGCCAACGCCCTCGCCGCAGCGAACCGGACTTCCGATAGCCCGGTCACGCTCGATGAGCAGCACGTCGAGTCCCGGATCGCGGCTGGCGACTTCGCGGGCGGCGATGAGACCGGCGGGACCCCCACCTATGACAAGGACATCGCAGTGCCGGGACGTCACGCCCGCGGCACCATCGCCAGCGCTCCGACCGGGCACGGTGCGATGCACTTCCGACACCCCGTGCAAATTGAATCGTCTATCTGCAGACCCTCGCGGCGCAACTGGATCGCCATGGGCGGACAGAGCGGGAGGCAGAGCCCGCACGCGTCGCACACCCATTGATCGACGACTGCCACCTCGGTGAAGCGAGTTGCCGGCATGCCGGCGAGGATACCAGAAGTGGCTACGTCGTGTCAAGCCAACGCCTTGCCGCAGCACTGCGCTGCGGCTAGTTTAACCGCCGAACGCCCTGTGTCCTCCCCGCCGCCCACCACGCTCCTGCGGGAGCGTCACACGAAAGCCTCGATGCGCTGGCCCTTGTTCAAAGCGGGTTCGTTTTTCCCCGCAAACGCGATCGCCGTGGATCTCGGCACCGCGAATACGCTTATCTACGTGCGCGGGGAAGGAATCGTGTTGAACGAGCCCTCCGTCGTGGCGATCGATCGCGCCACCAACAAGATCAAGGGGGTTGGACTCGAGGCCAAGCGAATGCTCGGACGGACCCCCGACGGCGTGCTCGCGGTGCGTCCCATGAAGGACGGCGTCATTGCCGATTTCGACGTCACGGAAAAGATGCTGCGCTATTTCCTGACGCTGATCATCGACAATCACATCTTCAAGGTGAAGCCGCGTGTGATCGTGTGCGTGCCGTCGGGCATCACCGAAGTGGAAAAGCGCGCCGTGCGCGACTCCGCGGTTGGTGCGGGCGCGAAGGAGGTGTTCATGGTGGCCGAGCCCATGGCGGCGGCCATTGGCGTGGGTCTGCCGGTGGAAACACCAACCGGCAACATGGTGATTGACATTGGTGGCGGCACCACCGAGATCGCCGTCATCGCGCTGTCCGGCATCGTGAGCGACACATCCATTCGCACGGGCGGCGATGAGCTCGACATCGCGATCGTGCAGTTCATGCGCAAGAACTACAATCTGCTCATCGGCGAACCAACCGCCGAGCAGATCAAGATCCAGATTGGCTCCGCGGCCCCGGTGGGCGAAGAGCGCGAAATGGAAGTGAAGGGACGCGATCTCGTCTCCGGGATTCCCAAGACGGTGCGCGTGCATTCCAGCGAGATTCGCGAGGCGATTCAGGAGCCGATCCAGCAGATCGTGGACGCCGTGCGTCGCGCGCTCGAGATCACGCCGCCCGAACTGGCCAGCGACATCGTGGATCGCGGCATCGTGATGACCGGCGGCGGCGCGCTGATTCGCGGGCTGGATCTGCTCCTGAGTCAGGAGACGAATCTTCCCATCCATGTGGACGAGGATCCGCTCACGTGCGTCGTGCGCGGAACCGGCCGAATCCTGGACGACGAAGACAAGTACTGGTCCGTTCTCCAGTCCTGAACGTTCGCCGTGGCAACCGCCGCCCGCTCGTACAGTCGTCGTGATACGATTCTGCTGGTCGGCTGTGTGATTCTCGCGCTGCTCGCGCAAGTTCTTCCCGAACGCACGCGCGATCCGCTCGCCGCAACACTCCGTCATACGGTGCTGGCGCCGCTCGTGGCACTGCAGCGGGACGCCGAGCTCACGCACCGCGCCTGGCTGACGCGCGAGGATCGGGTGGCCGCGCGCGACAGCGTGGTGCTGCGCTCCATGGCCCTCGACGCAGTCCGGCAGGACAACGACCACCTGCGGGCCCTGCTCGGGCTGGGCGCACGCCTGCAGTGGGGCTTTGTGCCGGCGGAAGTGCTGCAGGGACGTGGCGTGGGCGAGGAATACACCGTCGCACTGTCCGCGGGATCGCGAGCTGGCGTGCGTGAGTTCAGTCCCGTGATCGCGCCCGGAGGGCTCGTCGGGATGGTGAAGACGGTCGACCCCACCATGAGCATCGCGATCGTCTGGTCGCACCCCGACTTTCGCGTGAGCGCGATGAGTGCCGACGGCAGTGCCTTTGGCATCGTGGCGGCGCACGGATCCGCCGAACCGGAGCGCTATCTCCTCGAGATGCGCGGCGTGCCGGTGCGGACGCTGCTCAAGCCCGGCACGCTGATCGTCAGCTCCGGCCTGGGCAGTACGTTCCCGCAGGGCATTCCCGTGGGCACCGTGCTCGGCGAGATGAAGACGTCGGAGCTCTGGGCGCGGACCTATCTGCTGCGTCCGGCCGTGCTGCCATCGGACATGACGTCGGTCATGGTGCTGCGACCCGAACGGGTCGCCAGCGGCGTGAATGGCGTCTGGCAGACCGGCATCCACGTGGATTCGGCAGTCAAGACCGTGGTCGCGGCCGGCGAAGCGCTGGAGCGCGCCGCACACGCCGCGGCGCAAGCTGATTCCGTACGCATGGATTCCCTGCGCGCGCTCCGCGCGGATTCCGCGTCGCGACAGGACTCCGTGGTGCACCGATGAGACCAACCGACCTGGCACGCACCCTCACCGCGTTCGTGGTGCTTGTGCTGCTGCACTACACGCTGCGCCCCCTGCTCGGCTGGCGCGTGTCGCCCGACTTTCTCGTGATCGCGTTGCTGCTCGTGTCCATCCGGGTGCGTCCCGGCACGGCGGCCATCATCGGGTTGTGCATGGGCATCGTGTCGGATTCGCTCGAGCTGCATGCGTTCGGGGCGGGGGCGCTCGGCATGGCGCTTGTCGGCTTCAGCGCGTCCTGGCTCAAGGCCGTCTTCTTCGCCGATGACGTGCTGCTGAATGCGTTCTTCTTCTTTCTCGGCAAGTGGGCCTTCGACATCATCTTCCTGCTCGCCGAGCACAGGCTGGGCGTCGGTGAACTGTTCCTCGAGATGCTCGTCTGGTCGCCGCTCAAGGGCGTGGTGACGGCGATCTTCGGGCTGCTCACGCTGATGCTGCTGCGCCCCATTCTCCGGGCGTCTCCAACGTGAGCTTCCATCCCAACGACCTCGCACGCCGTGCGCGCGTGGCGTCGTGGGGCCTCATCGTCCTGTTCACGCTGCTGCTGGCGGCCTTCTTTCGCACACAGATCCTCGAGAATTCCCGCTACGCGCTGCAGTCCGAGGAAAACCGGCTGCGGGAGGTGCCGCTCCCGGCGCCGCGCGGCATCATTTACGGCCGGAACAATCGCGTCATCGCGGAGAACGTCCCGGGTTATTCCGTCCTGCTGCTCAGTCCCTCCGCGGACTCGTTGCGCGCATCGCTCAATCGCATTGCCACGATCGTCCCGCTGACCAGCGACCAGATCGAGCTGGCGGTACGGCGCTACGAGCGCGCCCCCTCGCGGCCGACGGTGCTGCTCTCGGACGCGCCGTTCGACGTCGTGTCGGTGCTTGAAGAGCGCCGCATTGAATTCCCCGGTCTCATCATCCAGACGGCGCCCAAGCGCTTCTATCCCGATGGTGCGGCGGTCGGCTCCTTCGTTGGCTACGTCGGCGAAATCACGGACGCGGAGCTGGCGTCGCCACGCTATCATGGCTACAAGGCGGGTCAGCAGGTGGGGAAGGGAGGGCTCGAGCGCGAGTACGAGGACACGCTGCGCGGCCGCGAGGGCGTGCGCTTCGTCGAAGTGGATGCCCGGGGCCGCGTGGTGCGTGAAGCAGGTGCGCGGCAGGACCTGCTGCCGCAGGCCGGCGCGCCGCTGTACACCAACATCGACATGGATCTGCAGCGCTTCGTCGCTGGAATCTTTGCGGATTCCCTGCAGGGCGGAGCCATTGCGCTCGACCCGAAGACGGGGGGCGTGCTCGCCCTCTACAGCGCGCCGAGCTACGACCCGAACCAGTTCATCGGCGGCATTCCTACGGCGCTCTGGAAGCAGCTCACGGACGATCCACGCCACCCGCTGTACAACAAGGTCATCCAGGGTCGCTACCCACCGGGCTCCACCTGGAAGCTGGCCACCGCCGCGATGGCGCTCCAGGATGGGCTGGTCACGATGGACGAACACATGCCGGTGCCGTGCACCGGCGGATTCCAGTTCGGCAGCCGGTATTTTCGCTGCTGGGATCACAAGGGACATGGCAGCATTTCGCTGGCTGGCGCGATCGAGCAATCGTGCGATGTCTATTTCTACCAGCTCGGGTTGAAGCTTGGGCTCGCGAATCTCGT
>Ga0207707_10000374_pt1 | contig 46934 bp, 52 predicted proteins | sample KBSC83BmetaG_FD_184336 | JGI IMG/M metagenome (GOLD analysis project Ga0207707, IMG submission 184336) | Corn rhizosphere microbial communities from Kellogg Biological Station, Michigan, USA - KBS C8-3B metaG (SPAdes) (version 2) | ecosystem: Host-associated > Plants > Roots > Rhizosphere ... | reverse complement strand
CGGACCTGCGCAAGCTGCTGGAAGACCCCGGGAAACATCGCTGAAGTAGAAGTATTCGTCAGGAGAGCCATCATGGCCGTTGCAAAGAGTCGCACATCCCCCTCGCGCCGTGGCATGCGCCGCGCGCACGACGCGCTGGAACAGGTCCAGCTCGCCACCGACCCCACGTCGGGCGAGATCCATCGTCGCCACCACCTCACCAAGGACGGCTATTACCGTGGCCGCAAGGTGATCGAGGACAAGCAGGCGGTCGTCGACGAGGATTGACCTTGTTGGCCGCAAAGCTGCAAACCCGCGCGCGGCGCCATGAAAGCGCCGCCGTGTTTTTTTGCGCGCCAAGTACCTGGGGAATCGCACCTTGACCTACGCCCGCATCCTCGCCACCGGCAGCGCGCTGCCTGAGCGCGTCGTCACCAACGCCGATCTCGAGAAGATCGTCGATACCAGCGACGAGTGGATCCGCTCGCGCACGGGTATCCGCGAGCGCCGCATCGCGGCCGACGGCGAAACCACGGGCGACCTCGCGTTTCGCGCCGCGCAGCAGGCCTTGCAGGATGCCGGCGTCAAGGCCTCCGACCTCGACATGGTGGTGCTGGGCACCACCACGCCCGACATCATATTTCCCGCCACGGCGTGCCTGATCCAGGGCCGTCTGGGCGCGAACGGGTGCATGGCGTTCGACGTCAATGCCGCGTGTTCCGGCTTCGTGTACGCGCTGGGCGTGGCCAATAATTTCGTGCGCACCGGTCAGGTGAAACGCGCGCTGGTGATGGGCGCCGAAACGCTCACCCGCATGGTCGACTGGAGCGAGCGCGAAACCTGCGTGTTGTTCGGCGACGGCGCGGGCGCGGTGGTGCTGGAAGCGTCCGACGAGCCCGGCATCCTTGCCACCTGCCTGCATGCCGATGGCGGCTACAAGGATCTGCTGTACAACCCGGTCGGTGTTTCGGTGGGCTTCAAGGACGAAAAGAACCACGGAGTGCGCATCAAGATGCGCGGGCGCGAGGTGTTCAAGGTCGCCGTGAAGACGCTTGACGCGTTGGTGGATGAAACCCTCAAGGCCGCCAACATGCGCGCGGAGGAACTCGACTGGTTGATCCCGCACCAGGCCAACCTGCGCATCATCGAAGCCACCGCCAAGCGCCTCAACATGCCGATGGAACAAGTGATCGTCACCGTCGACAAGCACGCCAACACTTCTTCGGGTTCGGTGCCCTTGGCGCTGGACGCCGCCGTGCGTTCCGGGCGTGTGAAGCGCGGACAGAACCTGTTGCTTGAGGCGTTCGGCGGCGGCTTCACGTGGGCGTCGGCAATGGTGCGGTATTGAAAGCGGGGACGGGAGATGGGTAGCGGGGGTGCACGGTTGTTGCCGTATCGGAGACCAGAGATTTCTGCTCCAGTCGAATGCGAAATGGCTTGGGCTTGCGCCCCCACTACCCGTCCCCAATCCCTTTTGTGTGAGCAGAGCAAGTCATGAGCCCTCAGGTACCCATCACCAATCTGGCCTTCGTCTTTCCGGGCCAAGGTTCGCAGTCGGTCGGCATGCTGGCGGAACTCGCTACCGAATTCCCGGAAGTCCGCAAGGCGTTCGACGACGCGTCGGAAGGTGCTGGCTTCGACCTGTGGGCGCTCTCGCAGAACGGCCCGGAAGAGGAGCTCGGCAAAACCGAGCATACGCAGCCCGCGTTGCTGGCCGCGAGCGTCGCCGTGTGGAACGTGTGGCGCGCGCAAGGTGGCCCGATGCCGGCGCAAATTGCGGGCCACAGCCTCGGCGAATACTCGGCGCTGGTTTGCGCGGGTGCCTTGCCGTTGCGTGAAGCCGCGGCGCTGGTGGCCGAACGTGGCCGCCTGATGCAGGCCGCGGTGCCGGCGGGCGTCGGATCGATGGCGGCGGTGCTGGGCGCGGACGACGACGTCATCCGCAATGTTTGCAAGGAAGTGTCCGGCGCCGAAATCGTCACGCCGGCCAACTACAACAGCCCGGGGCAGCTGGTGATCGCCGGCCACGCGGGCGCGGTGGATCGCGCTGCGCAGCGGCTGGGCGAACTCGGCGTGCGCAAGGTCATCAGGTTATCGGTGTCGGTGCCCTCGCACACGCCGTTGATGCGCGAAGCCGCGCAACAGCTCGCCGCGCGCATGGCCGAACTGCCGTGGCAGGTGCCGACCATTCCGGTGTTGCAGAACGCCGACGCCAAGGCGCACGCCGGCATCGAATTCATCCGCGCGGCGCTGGAACGCCAGTTGTACATGCCGGTGTTGTGGACCGACACCGTGCAGTCGCTGGTGAAGAACGGCGCCACGAAAATCTTCGAGTGCGGTCCCGGCAAGGTGCTGGCTGGCTTGGTGAAACGCATCGACAAGACGATCGATGCGCGCGCGCTGGGCACGCCCGCGGAATTGCGCGCGGCACTCGCGGAGGTCCAGGCATGACGAACAGTTTGCAAGGTGAAATCACGCTGGTCACCGGCGCGACGCGTGGGATCGGTGCCGCGATCGCGGACGAATTGGCGGCGCAGGGCGCGAAGGTGATCGGCACCGCGACTTCGGAAGCGGGCGCGCAGGCCATCACGCAACGACTGTCCGCACATGGCGGCGAAGGCCGTGTGTTGAACGTCACCGATGGTGCCGCGGTGGATGGATTGATCGAGGCGATCGTGAAGGAGCACGGCGGCCTTTCGATCCTGGTCAACAACGCGGGCATCACCCGCGATCAGTTGTTGATGCGCATGAAGGAAGAGGATTGGCAAGCCATCCTCGACACCAATCTGACGTCGGTGTATCGCACGTCGAAGGCCGTGATGCGCACGATGATGAAGGCGCGCAAGGGCCGCATCATCAACATTGCTTCCGTGGTGGGCGTCACCGGCAATCCCGGCCAGACCAACTACGCCGCCGCCAAGGCCGGCATCATCGCATTCTCCAAATCGCTGGCGCGCGAAGTCGGTTCGCGCGGGATCACCGTCAACGTGGTGGCTCCCGGGTTCATCGACACCGACATGACCCGTGCACTTACCGACGAACAACGCAAGTCGCTGGAAGGCACCATCGCGCTGGGGCGCCTGGGTGCGCCGGCCGACATCGCGCACGCCGTGGTGTTCCTTGCATCGTCCGCCGCGGCCTACATCACCGGCGAGACGTTGCATGTAAACGGTGGCATGTACATGGCTTAGATAACCTGTGTCAGTGCGTCAGTTTGAATCATCGTTCGTCCCCGGATCGAGTCCGGGGCAGGCTCTGAGCGTGGGCGCACAGCGCCGAAGTCGAGGGACAACGGCAAGGCGCTTCGACTTCGCGGCCTGAGGCCGCTACGCTCAGCGCGAACGGACATCCATGGATCGCAAACCCGAGACGCCATTGACCAGACGGATGGTTCCAGTGACTCCCGGAACCGGGTAATATGGCGCCTTTCGCGTGGTGATCTGCAGGCCAATGGATCGCCGCACCGGCCCTTCGGGGCCTGATTGGAAGAATCTGTACCGTGCGAGCCCGAATGGGCGTGTGCGGGTCAAGTGGGGAAGGGTTTCAGCCCGACCTCGAATGCATTTGTCCCGGGAGGCACTGTCTCATGAGCAGCATCGAAGAGCGCGTCAAGAAGATCGTGGTCGATCAGTTGGGGGTCAAGGAAGAGGATGTCACGCCAAACGCCTCGTTCGTCGACGACCTCGGCGCGGACTCGCTGGATACGGTTGAGTTGGTGATGGCACTCGAAGAAGAATTCGAAACCGAAATTCCGGACGAGGAAGCCGAGAAGATCACCACCGTCCAGCAGGCGGTGGATTACATCAAGGCGCACGTCAAGTCCTGAACTTGGCCGCGCATGCCCTTGGGCGGCGCAGCGACGTGCCATGCGGCAATCCGAAAGCTGCGCCTCACGTGCGCAGCTTTCGCGTTGTTGGGGGTCGCGACTGTGCGGCGGCGTATGGCGAGGATGCAACCCATCCCCACCCCAGTCCTTCCTTGAAGGGGAAAGTAGAAAAGTCACCCCCTTCAGAATGAAGGGCGGAGCGAAGCGAACGCGCGCAGAGCGCGAATGCGCAGCATCGGGGGATGTCGCCTGGTGGTGTGCGCCACGACTTTGTCAAAGTTTCGAATCACGGAGTTCCCATGAACAAGCGGCGTGTAGTGATCACCGGCCTGGGCATCGTTTCGCCGGTCGGCAACGACGTGGAGACGGCGTGGAAAAACGTGGTGGCGGGCGTTAGCGGGATCGGTCCGATCACGCATTTCGATGCCAGTGCATTTCCCACCCGCATCGCGGGCGAGGTGAAGAACTTCGACCCGGCGGCGTACATCCCGCCCAAAGACATCAAGAAGATGGACACCTTCATCCATTATGGTGTCGCGGCGGGCACCGATGCGTTGAAGCATTCGGGTATTGAAATCACCGAGGCCAACGCGACGCGCATCGGTATCGCAGTGGGCGCCGGCATCGGTGGCATCGCCAGCATCGAGCGCACCGCGATTGCCTATCACGAGGGCGGCCCGCGCAAGATATCGCCGTTCTTCGTGCCGGGTTCGATCATCAACATGGTGTCGGGCAATCTCGCGATCATGCACGGCTTGAAAGGCCCGAACATCGCCTGCGTCACCGCCTGCACCACCGCCACGCACAACATCGGCCTAGCGATGCGCCTGATCCAGTACGGCGACGCCGACGCGATGCTGACCGGTGGCGCGGAATTTTCGGTCACCCCGACCGCGATCGGCGGCTTCTGCTCGGCGCGCGCGCTGAGTGCGCGCAACGACGAACCGGCCCGCGCCAGCCGCCCGTGGGACAAGGATCGCGACGGCTTCGTGCTGTCGGACGGCGCCGGCATCCTGATGCTGGAAGAGTACGAATACGCCAAAGCGCGCGGCGCGAAAATCTACGCCGAACTCGCGGGCTTCGGGATGAGCGACGATGCGTTCCACATCACTGCGCCCAGCGAGGGCGGCGAGGGCGCGGCGCGCTGCATGGAGAACGCATTGAAGGACGCCGGCATGAATCCGGCCGAGGTGCAATACGTGAACGCGCACGGCACCTCGACGCCGCTCGGCGACTTGGGCGAGGTGCATGCTGCCAAGCGGGTGTTCGGCGACCACGCGAAGCGTCTTGCGATCAGCTCCACCAAGTCCACCACCGGACATCTGCTGGGCGCGGCCGGTGGCGTGGAGGCGATCTTCACCCTGCTGGCGATGCGCGACAGCGTGTTGCCGCCCACCATCAATCTGGACGAACCGGGCGAAGGCTGCGACCTGGATTTCGTGCCGAACACCGCGCGCGACGGCAAACTCGACATCGCGATTTCCAACTCGTTCGGCTTCGGCGGCACCAACGGCACGCTGGTGTTCAAGCGGGCCTGATTGGCGTGCGCGGACGGTCTTGCATCTGGCCGGTTTCGTTTAGACTGGCCGGATGATCCGGACCGACACTCCGCACGTGCTCGCGTCTCGCAGCCGCCGCAACCACGGCAATGCCGTCGTGCGCGTACTCCTGCTCGTCATCCTGCTGGCGATCGCCGCGGTCATCGCATGGGGCGGCATCACCTACGTGCATTTCACGCGCACACCGCTGGCCGTGCGCTCAGCGGGACAGACGCTGGAGATTGCCAAAGGCGAGGGCTTCAAGGGAATCATTGCGCAACTGCGTCGGGAAAATCTCTCCGATGCGCCGCCGTTGCTGTGGCGCGCGCTGGCGTGGCGGCTTGGTGTCGCCAGCAAATTGCACGCGGGCGAGTACGCGCTGGCGCCGGGCATGACGCCCACCGTGTTGCTGGAAAACATGGCCGCCGGCCGGGTGCTGCACCACCGCGTCACGTTGGTGGACGGGTGGACGTTTGCGCAGGTACGTCAGGCCCTGCAGAAGGCGCCGAAGCTCGCACATGACATCGTCAGGTTGAGTGATGCCGACGTGATGGCCAAGCTGGGCGCCGCCGGCCAATCGCCCGAAGGCGAGTTCATGCCGGATACGTACGATTACGTGCTCGGCATGTCCGATCTCGATGTGCTCACGCGCGCGCGCAAAGCGATGCAGACGTTCCTTGCGCAGGAATGGACGCAGCGTGACACGGCGATCTGGCCGCAACAGCCGTACCAGGCCTTGATCCTCGCTTCACTGGTCGAGCGGGAAACCGCGGTGCCGGCGGAGCGCCCGGAGATCGCAGGCGTGTTCGAGCGCCGCCTCAAGATCGGCATGAGGCTCGAGACCGATCCCAGCGTCATCTACGGCATGGGCGCGACCTACACCGGCAAGATCCACAAGGTCGATCTGCAAACCGACACGCCCTACAACACGTACACGCGCTATGGCCTGCCGCCCACGCCGATCGCGCTGCCCAGCCGCGCGGCGATCCACGCGGTGCTGCATCCGGCACAGGGAGACGCTTTGTACTTCGTGGCGAAAGGCGACGGCACCCACGTGTTCTCGGCGACGCTGGCCGAGCAGAATGCGGCGGTGAAGAAATACATCCTCGGAAAAAAGAACCAATGAGTGGCCGCCTGATCACGCTGGAAGGCGGCGAAGGCGCGGGCAAGAGCACGTTGCTGGCCGGGTTGCGCGAACATTTCGCGCGCAGCGGCCTGGACGTGGTGTACACGCGCGAACCCGGCGGCACGCCGGTGGGTGAAGCCGTGCGCGCGCTGGTGCTCGATCCCGCGCACAGCGGCGTTGCCGCGGAAACGGAATTGCTGCTGATGTTCGCGGCGCGCGCGCAACTGGTGCGCGATGTGTTGCGACCCGCGCTGGCGGCGGGACGCTGGGTACTGTGCGATCGCTTCACCGATGCGAGCTACGCGTATCAAGGCGGTGGCCGCGGCGTGGACACGGCGCGCATCGCCGAACTGGAATGCATCGCGACGGCGGGGTTGAAACCGGACCTGACCCTGCTGCTGGATTTGCCGGTGGCCGATGGCCGTGCGCGCGCAAGCCAACGCGGTGGCGCCGACCGCATTGAAGTCGAGTACGATGATTTCTTCGAGCGCGTGCGCGCCACGTACCACGCGCGCGCGCAGGCCGAGCCCACGCGCTTCCGGGTGATCGATGCAACTTTGCCCGCCGCCGACGTGCTGGCTGCTGCGGTGGCGGCGATCGAAGCCTTGCGCGCAGGGGGACCCGCATGAGCGATGAAGAAGCCATCGTCGTCGCAATCGCGCCGGGCGACCCGTTGCCCGCGTGGTGTCGCGCGCAGTGGAATGTCCTGGCTGCACGCGCGGCCAACGGCACGTTGCCGCACGCATTGTTGTTGTGCGGGCCCGCGGGGCTCGGCAAGCGCGCGCTGACCGAGGCTTTCGTGCGCGCGCGCCTGTGCGAATCGCCGCGCGAGGGCAATGCCTGTGGAAGTTGCCGGACTTGCAAGCTGCTCGCGGCCGGCACGCATCCGGATCGCATGCGGGTGACGCTCGAACCCAATCCGAAAACGGGCGTGATGCGCAAGGAAATCGTGGTCGACCAGATCCGCGCCTTGTCGTCGCGGCTCGCCATGGCCAGCCAACTCGGTGGTTGGCAAATAGCGGTGATCGATCCGGCCGATGCGATGAACGCACCCGCGCAGAATGCGTTGTTGAAGACACTTGAGGAACCGGGCGCCTCCAGCCTGATCGTGCTGGTTGCCGATCAACCGTGGCGTCTCAGCGCGACCATCCGCAGCCGTTGCCAGCGGCTCGACTTTGTCGTGCCATCGCAGGACGAAGCGCTGGCATGGTTGTCCGCGCGTGGCGTAGAACCCGCCGAAGCCGTGCTGGCCGCGGCGGGCGGCAATCCCGGTCAGGCGTGGCTGCTGGCGGAGCAGGGCGGCATGCAGCGCCGCCAGGACGTTGCGCGTGATCTGTTGGCGCTGGCGGCCGGCCGCGCGCACGCACGCGAAGTCGGCAAGACGTGGGCGGGTGACGAACCCGGCCAGCGATTGGCTCAGGCCGCGCGCTTGCTGGAAGGCGCGTTGCACGCGCGCGCGGAAGGCCGCAGGGCGCGCTTCGATCCGGGCTGGGGCGATGAGGTCCTGGCCGAACGCTTTGCGAGTGCCAATCGCTTGCGCGTGCTGCTCAATGGGCCTTTGCGCGCGGACCTCGCGCTGTTTGAATGGCTGGACGGCGTGCCGCGCGCATAAGCGTTGCGGCATGTCGAGTTTCCGGCCGCGCCCGGTCAGTGCACGGTCAACCACAAACGGGCACAATCGCGATTCCGGTTGCGTGCCCAGGCCGGGGCGGCTCCCAAGGAACCTTCGCTTGCGCCAGGAAAGGCCGTCAGACCTGCTTGATCCCGATGCGCTGCTGAGGCGTCCGGGCGCCCGGCTCATGATGCTGGCGCCGCACCCGGATGACGAATCGCTGGCGGCAGGTGGCTTGATCCAACGCGCGCTGGAATGCGGCGCGGCCGTGAGCGTCGTGTTCGTCACCGACGGCGAGAACAACCCGTGGCCGCAACGTGCACTGGAAAGGCGCGTGAGGATTGGTCCGCGCCATCGGTTTGCATGGGGCGCGCGGCGCCGTGGCGAGGCCGACGCTGCGCTACGCGCGCTCGGCGCGGAAGATGTCAACGTGCATCGCCTGGGCTGGCCCGACGGCGGCGTGACCTGGAAACTGCTGGACGATACCGATGCGATGCTGGCCGCGATGCGCGCGCTGCTCGAGCGCGAACGGCCGACCGTGCTGGTGTTGCCGGATCTCTTCGATCGCCATCCCGACCACAGCGCGATCCACGTACTGGTGGAAATGGTTTTCCAGTCCATGCCCGGTGTGGTCAAGCCCGCCTGCCTCGGCTATGTGCTGCACGGCCGTTCGCAATCCGGCACCCCGCGGCGCGCGGTATTCACGCTGGACGCAGCGGAGCAGCAATGCAAGCGCGAAGCCATCGAAGCCCACGCCAGCCAGACTGCGCTCAGCCGCGCGCGCATGCTGCGTTTTGCGACCGGTATCGAAACGTTCGTCGCGGGACTGGATTCGCACGACCGCGCCGGCCCCAACCTGCCGTGGCAGCCGCCGCGCGCGCTGCGTCCCTGGCTTGCGTTGCTCGCCGTGGACGCGGGTGGCGGAGCGCGCGTGCCGCTGCGCTCGCGCGGCGACGCCAACCTGTTCTGGCGTGACGGCAGTCCCGCTGCGTGCACGACGCGGGTGCTGCGGCCACCGTTTTACGTCAAACTTTATTGCCCGTTGCCGTCGCCGTGGGTGTTCGACGGCTGGGGCTGGTGCCGGTTCGGCGCGCCGCTCGCTTGACCGCGGTGGGGCGGCGGCGGCAAGCTGGCGCTTGGGTTCCGAGGAGCGAGCACGATGGCAATGGCGGGTGGTGCAGGCGGCATGGGCAGTCAGGGCATCCTGCCGGTCGTCATCAAGGACAAACACACGCTCTACCAGTCCTACATGTCGTTCGTGAAGGGCGGCGGCCTGTTCGTGCCCACCAACAAGCGCTACAACCTCGGCGACGAAGTGTTCCTGCTGATGACGCTGCCCGAGGAAACCGAGCGCGTGGCGACCACCGGCCGCGTGGTGTGGATCACCCCGATCGCCGCGCAGGGCAACCGTCCCGCCGGCATCGGCGTGCAATTCACGGAAAGCGCCGACGGCGACAACGCGCGCACCAAGATCGAAACGTTGCTCGCCGGGCTGCAGGGCGGCGAGAAGCCGACGCATACGATGTAAGTGGTTTCGTTGGTTTCGGCCTGCATCGGCGGCAGTGCAAGAGAGCCAGCGGCAACAGCGCGGCTTCGTGTGGACGTCCACCGGCAACATCAAGCGGACGGCGGGGAGCTGAGGTAGGCAGCTCTTCCGCGACGATTTGGTCGGGGAGACAGGATTTGAACCTGCGACTTCTACGTCCCGAACGTAGCGCTCTACCAGGCTGAGCTACACCCCGACGGTCCGCTTCGGGGCAGCAGCCCCGCAGCGAGCCGCAAATGATAGCGGGCGCTCCTCCAGCCGCGCAAGACTGGCAGCTGCACTGGTAATCTTGCGGTTTTGGCAAGAGACCCCGCCATGGCGCTGACCACGCCCCGTACCATGCCCGGCACGCTGGAACTGCTTCCGCGCGAGCAGATCGCGTTCCAGTCAATGCTGGACACGATCCGCCGTGGCTTCGAGGTGTACGGCTTCCTGCCGATTGAGACGCCGGTGATCGAATTCGCCGACATCCTGCTGACCAAAAGCGGCGGCGAGACTGAGCGGCAGGTTTACTTCGTGCAGTCCACGGGTGCACTGGAACAGTCCGGCAAGCCTGAACACGCGCTGCGTTTCGACCTGACCGTGCCGCTGGCGCGCTACGTGGCCGAGCACGAGCGCGAGTTGGCGTTTCCTTTCCGGCGTTACCAGATGCAGCGCGTCTATCGCGGCGAACGTGCGCAGCGCGGTCGGTTCCGCGAGTTCTACCAGTGCGATATCGACGTGATCGGCAAGGACGGCTTGTCGATCCGCTACGACGCGGAAATCCCGGCGGTGATCCACGCGGTATTCAGTGCGCTCGACATCGGCGCCTTCACGATCCAGCTCAACAATCGCAAGCTGATGCGCGGATTCTTCGAAGGCCTGGGTATCGGTGACGGCGAACAGCAGATGCTGGTGCTGCGGGAAGTCGACAAGCTGGACAAGCGCGGCGCCGATCACGTACGTGGTGTGTTGACCGGCGAGACATTTGGGCTATCTGCCGAAGCCGCGGACGGCATCATGCGCTTCGTCGAAGTGCGTTCGACGTCACTCGCCGATGCGCACGCGAAACTCGATGCGCTGGGCAGCGGTACCGAAACCTTTGAACAGGGCAGAACCGAACTTCGCGAAGTAATGGATACCGTCGCCGCATTCGGCGTGCCGGAATCGGCGTTTGCGCTGAACCTTTCGATCGCGCGCGGACTCGATTACTACACCGGCACCGTGTACGAAACGACGTTGAACGATCATCCCGACATCGGCTCGATCTGTTCCGGCGGGCGTTACGACAACCTCGCGGCGAATTACACCAAATCGACGCTTCCGGGCGTCGGCATTTCGATTGGTCTGACGCGCTTGTTCTGGCAATTGTGCGAGGCAGGCCTGCTCAAGACTTCCGACAGCAGCGTGCAGGTGCTGGTGACGCAGATGGATGCCGCGCAGATGCCGGCGTGCCTCGCCATCGCGAAGGAGCTGCGTGACGCGGGCATCCCGACCGAGATCGCGCTGGAGGGAGGCAAGTTGGGCAAGCAATTGAAATACGCCGATCGCGCGGGCATCCGCTTCGCGGTGGTGATGGGCGAAGACGAATTGGCGCGCGGCGCGGTGGCCGTCAAGGATCTGCGCCAGGGCGACCAGATCGAGGTGCCGCGCGCGGAGCTGGTGAAATCGCTGCGCGCGGAACTGGCGCGGGACGAGGCGCAAAGGGCATGACAACGATTCGCCTGGATGGCAGTCATCTCACCCGCGCGGACGTGGTCGCGATTGCGCGCGGGGGTGCGATGGTCGAACTCGGCGCGGCGCAACTGGAAAAGGTGCAACGCGCCGCCGACTTCATCGCCGACAAGGTGCGCTGCGGCGAACCGATTTACGGCGTCACCACCGGTTTCGGCAGCAACGCGGACAAGCTGCTGGGCGCGCATCGCGCGCGCGACGAATTGCCCGGAGGCAATCCCGATCCGCGCGATGAAACCTTGCCGGAGGAATTGCAGCACAACCTCATCATCACCCACGCGGTGTGCGTGGGCGAACCGCTGGCGCCCGAGGTGGTGCGCGCGATGCTGGCGATCCGCGTCAACACCTTGATGCGCGGGCACTCCGGCGTCCGCGTGCAGACCTTGCGGGCGCTCGCTGCGATGCTCAACGCCGGCATCGTGCCGGTGGTGCCGGCGAAAGGCTCGGTGGGTGCGAGCGGCGACCTTGCGCCACTGTCGCATCTTGCAATCGTGTTGCTGGGCGGTGGCGAAGCGTTTTACGAAGGCGAGCGCATGGACGGCGACGAAGCCTTGCGTCGCGCCGGGCTGCAGCCGGTGAAGCTTTCCTTCAAGGAAGGTCTTGCACTCAACAACGGCACCGCGCAGATGCTGGCGACCTCGGTATTGGCGCTGGACGAGCTGGAATACCTGCTGGGTATTGCCGATCTCGCGGCGTCGATGACGCTGGATGCTTTCGCGGGTCGCAACGGCGCGTTGCGCGAGGAAGTCCATGCGCTGCGTCCGCATCCGGGACAGGCCGCTGCCGCGAAGCATGTGCGCGAGTTGCTCGCGGGTTCCACCTTGATCGACATCCCGTACCATTTGGTTCCGCGCTTCCGCACCTGGACGGCGCAGGCCTGGACGGCGCCGGAAGACCAGGCGCTGTCTTTCGACATCCGTTGGGAGTGGGTTCCCGCCGACCGGCGCCACGGGCGCGAGGCGTTTTACCACCGCTTCCTGCCGTTCAAGGGCGGCAAGAAACACCAGCCGCAGGATGCCTACTGCCTGCGCTGCATGCCGCAGGTGCACGGCGCGGTGCGCGATGCGTGGGCACAGGCGTGCCGGGTCATCGATATCGAGTTGAACGCGGTCACCGACAATCCGTTGATCTTCCCCGACGCGGTCGATGCGCGATACATCGAAGAGCAGGTGATCTCGGCCGGCCACTTCCACGGCATGCCATTGGCGCTGGTGATGAGTTACGTGAAGGCCGCGATCCCGGTGCTGGCGTCGATCTCCGAGCGCCGGCTCAACAAGCTGGTCGATCCCGCTACCAACGACGGATTGCCGGCGTTCCTCACCGGCAACGAGGACGGCACCGATTCCGGTTTCATGATCGTGCAGTACACCGCGGCGGCGCTGGTGAACGACCTGGCCACGCGCGCGCATCCGGCCAGCGTGTACTCCATCCCGACCAGTGCCAACGCCGAGGACCACGTCTCGATGGGCGCCAACGAGGCGCGCCATGTGCTTGACATGACGCGCGACCTGTCCGATGTGCTGGCGCTGGAGCTTTACACCGCGGCGCAGGCACTGGATTACCGCAACGACATGCTCGATGCAGCGCGGCGCCTTGCCGCGAAGGGTGGCTGGCAAGCCTTGGCGGCGAAGATCGACAACCCGCCGCCCGCGGCGAATGCGCAGCTCTCGCAATTCGAATCCGAACTGCAGACGTTGGCCGCGCAGTTGGCGGATGCCGGCGAATTCCGGCCGGGTGAAGCGGTCGCCGCGGCACATGGGCGTTTGCGCAAATCGATTGCGTTCATGCATCGCGATCGCGCCATGCAGCAGGATATTGCCGAAGCGTGCCGGTTGGTGCGCGAGCGCGCATTCGTCGCCTGACCATCTCTGGATCGATCCCGCTGCGCGCTGCGCGGCGGCGCATGATGTCGAGCAAGGCGCGGATGCCGGCATCTTCAGGTTCGGCCCACGGGCGTGCGGTACCATCGCGAAAGTCCGCCGCGGGGGTGGCGGCCTTCGGGAATGTTCCGGGGTCTTGCATGAGCTTTCAGGCGATCCCTGCCATCGACCTGCGTGGCGGCCGTGTCGTGCGGCTACGGCAGGGTGACTACGCGCGCGAAACGGTGTTCCCGGAGGATCCTGTCGACCTTGCGCAAGCCTACTCGCAGGCGGGCGCGCAATGGTTGCACGTGTTCGATCGGGATGGCGCGCGCTCGGGACGGTTTGCAAACCTTGCCATGATCGAAGCCATTGTCCGGACCGGTGCGCTGAAGGTGCAGTCGGGTGGCGGCGTGCGCACCACCGATGATTTAAGGCGCCTGTATTCCGCGGGCGTCGCACGCGTGGTGGTGGGCAGCGTCGCGGTGCAGAACCCTTACGCGACGGCCATCTGGATCAGCCAATTCGAACCTGACAGGTTGATGCTGGCACTGGATGTTCGCTACCAGGCCGGTGCCTGGCGCCTTCCCGTGCACGGATGGACCGAGGATCCCTGCGTGCAGCCCGACACGCTGGCTGCGCACTATTCCCGCGCCCGCGCGCGCCACGTGCTGTGCACCGATATCGAGCGCGATGGCATCTTGAGCGGGTTCAACCTCGACCTTTGCCGCGGTCTTTCCGGCTTTGCGCCGGACTTCGAGATTCAGGCGTCGGGCGGTGCGTGCTCGCTGGACGACGTGCGCAAGGTGCGCGCGGCGGCGTGCGCAGCGTGATCCTCGGCCGTGCGTTGCTGGAGCGCAAATTCACGCTCAAGGAAGCGCTGAAATGTTGAGCTGCCGCGTGCCTCGACATGGAAGACGGCAAGTTGGCCTCTGGCGAGCGGTTAGTCAACCTGAGCCAGGCACGAGTGCCTGCAATGCGTCGGTTTGCGCAGTCAGCGCCGCGTAAAGCGCGAACTGGTTACGCGCGCGTTCGAGGTTGTGCAGCGGATGCGCGACCCGGAAATAGCGGTCGCCATCCAGGTGGTCGGTGAGGAAGCGCAAACCGATCACGCCTGTGACCATCCGCGCGGCGAACACCAGGTTTTCGCGCTCCAGCGGCGTCAGCAGATCGCCGCAGCCCTCGATGTAACCGCGCGCCAGTGCGGCGAAATGCTCGCGGCGCACGCCGACGCGGTCGAGTTCGGTGGAATCTTCGGGCACCGGGCTCAACATCGTGCGCCCCATGTCGCCGAAATCGAACAGCAGGCTGCCGGGCATCACGGTGTCGAGGTCGACCACGCACATGGCATGGCCGTTCGCATCGAACAGCAGGTTGTTCAACTTGCAATCATTGTGGGTAATGCGCCAAGGCAGCCCGGCGTCGAGCAGCGATTGCCAATGCGCCAGAACACCGGTGAACGCGAGCGCGTCATCGCACACGCGCGAGGCCTGCGCGACACGCCCCACGCGATCGGCCGCGTGCGCGGCGCGAAAGGCTTCGAAACGTTTGACCGGATCGTGGAAATGCGGGATCACTTCGCCCACGGCCTCACGTTCCAGACCCGCCAGCGCCGCCGCGAAGGCGCCGAAACCGCGCCCGGCTTCGAACGTCAGCGCGGGTGCCTCGGCGGTGTCATGCGTGCGCGTATCCGGCACATGGTCGTACATGCGCCACCAGGTGCCGTCGTCCAGCACCGCGGCAGGCTCGCCCGCAAGCGTCGGCACCAGCTCGAGCACCGAATAATCGTAGCGGCCCGCGGCACGTTCGCGGCCAAGATGGGCGGTCACCGCATGGCAATTGCGCATCACCAGCGCGGGGTCGCGAAACACGTGCACGTTGAGGCACTGCAGCACACGGCGGCGGCCGTCGTCGGTAACCAGCAGGGTGCGGTTGATCAAGCCGCTTCCGAGCGGTGCGAAGTGCGCACGAGGAGAAAGACCCCAGGCGTCGGACAACCCGTTGCGCGTGGCAGGATCGAGAACGTCGTTCATGCGTGGGACCACAGCGGTGTTGGATAAATACCTTCCGCGTGCAACGCGGTAATCGCGTCGGCCACGCCCACGCGGTCGCCGGGATAGGTAAGGCCCAACCACGTGTCGTCTGACGCGAGCACGGAAAGCGATTGACGACGTTGCGCGAGGTGCGCTGCGATCGCGTGCGGCAGGAAGTACTCATCCGTTGCACCGGCCCGCGCAAGAAATTCGCGCAGGCCGGCCTCCAGGTCCGGCAACAATTCCGGGAGCAATCCCCAGCAATTCAGCGACACCACGGCATCCGGCGCCAGCGTTGCACGTGCACCGTCGGGGGTCATGCCGGTGAGCATGCCTTCGCGCTCGGCGATGTCGGTAAATTCGGTGACGTCTTTCATCTGGCCATGCGCATCGACCCGGCATATCCCGCGATTGACGCCACCATGGTTCGAGAGCGTCGCGGCGAGCCGGTAGCCGACCATTGCGGATCGCGTGCTTTTTCGGAAATGTCTAGCAAGCAGGTGGAAAGCATCGCGGCCGTAATAGTCATCCGCATTGATCACCGCGAATGGTCCCTGCAGCAGGGGCGCGCAACACCACAGTGCATGACCGGTGCCCAGCGGTTTGTTGCGATCGCCCGGTACGCGACACCCTGCGGGAACCTTGTCGAGCGTTTGCAAAACGAAGTGCAGGACGGCACGTCCTTGCAGGTGCGGCACCAAGCGAGCCTGCAGCGGTTCACGCAAGGATTCGCGGATGGCCATCACGATCTGCGTGAAGCCCGCCGCGAGCGCGTCATGGATCGCGTATTCCAGCAGCCATTCGCCGTTCGGGCCGATTCCCGCGACCTGTTTGGTGTCGCCGTAACGGCTGCCGAGCCCCGCGGCGAGGATGACCAGCGCAGGTTCGCTCATCGTGCTGCGCCGGCCGAAGCTGCCGTGGCTGGCGCAAACGGGACTGCAGGCCCTGGCTTGACGCCCTTGCGCCACTTCGCGAGTTGCGCGGCGATGCCTTCGCCTGCGGAAATCTGCGGATCGGAGGGTTCGTAGTTGTCGCGTTTTTCCCAGGCCGCGACTTGCGCGCTCGCAAGCTTGAATGCCTGCCGGAAATCGTCGGTCTTGTTCAGCGCGTTGACCAGGAAGGCATGGCCGAACCAGGTGAGCTCGGATTGCTCGCCGCAACCGAACGAGGAGCGGTCGGCACGCGCGGCGGTGATGACCATGGTGTCGGCGTTTTTCAGCGGCGGAATGAATCCGCCGGAATAGCAGGCATTCACGATCATCACTTTGTACTTGAACGGATGCTCGGCAAGGAGGCCGGGCAGGTCGGTCGCGCCGATCTGGTCCAGCGGCAGGGGATCCATGCCCACCAGCAGGGTGTGATCCTCGCTGCCGTGGGTTGTGAAGTACACAAGCAGAATGTCCTGCTTCACGTCCATTTTCGATGCGACCGCATCGAGCGCGTCTTCCAGGTTGCTCCACGTGGCGAGCGGTCGCGTAGTCAATGAGGCAGGATTGTTTTCGAGGACGATGACGTGCCCGTCGGCGCCAAGGCGCTGCGAGAACAGCTTGTCGAAGTATTCGGCCTCGTTGCGAAAGACGTTCTGACTGCCATCTCCGGCAAATACGATCGCGTACAGGTTCACCTTGCCGGGCGTGCGTGGCTTCAAGCGGCCAGTTTCACGATCCAGCAGCCCCGATTGCGCGTAGATCACCTGCTCGGGCGTGGGAGCGTTGTCTGGCCAATTGCTATCGGACAACAACCCGGACGAAGAGGCGACGTCTTCGGCAGTGCTGGAGGCGTCCGCGATCGATTCGGGCGACGGCGCGAACAATGCCGGCCCATCCAGCGTTCGATCGCGCGACGTCAGTCCGGCGTTTGCCGCATGGTTGTGCCAAGCCGCCATCGCGACCGCGCCGGCGGTGAATGCCAGAAACGGCAGCAGGATCAGCGTGAATCGTTTCATGTGATCGTGATGGCGTCAAAATCCGCGACACACGGGTGCGCGCCCGCTTCGGGACAGTGTTCCGGCGGCCGGCACAACTGGGTGACCTGCATGCCCGCGCCGTGCGCGGCTTCGAGTTCGGCGCCGATGTCGGACAGGAACAGGATGGCGGGCGGCGCCAGTCCGATCGTCTCGGCGATGCGCAGGTACGAACCGCGTTCGCGCTTGCCGCCGACTTCGGTGTCGAACCAGCCGTCGAACAGCGGGGCGAGATCGCCCGCTTCGGTGTGGCCGAAGAACAACTTCTGCGCAGGTGCCGAACCGGACGAGTACACGTACAGCTTCAAGCCGTGTGCTTTCCACGCACGCAGCTGCGCCGGTACCTCGGGGTAAATGTGCGCCTTGTAATCACCGGCCTCGTAACCGGCTTTCCAGATCATGCCCTGCAAGGCCTTCAGCGGCGTGACCTTGCGGTCCTCGTCGATCCATCGCAGCAGGGTGTCGGTGACGCGCCGCGAACGCGGATCATCGATGCCCGCCTCGCGCGCGGTGGCATCCAGCCAGCGCGCTACCGCCGGATCGTCGCGGTGCGCTTCGATGAAGCGGGGCAGGTGCTCGCGCGCGTAAGAAAACAGCACGTCCTTGACGAACGCGATCGAACTGGTGGTGCCCTCGATATCGGTGAGGACAGCGCGCACGCCGGTTGCCTGCGCCACGCTCATGCCATGGTGCCGGGCTGCTGCGTTTCGGTATGGGCGGAATAGGCGCTCTCGATGTCGCGCTTCACTTCGACCGGGTGCGCGATGCGGTCGAGCACCATGGCGGTTTCGCCGCGGCCGGTGATCTCGACGTTGCCGTAGCCGAAGATGCGGCCCCAGAAGCTCTGCCGCAGGTCGACGGTCTCGATCGAGGCCAGCCGCAGCTCGGTGGTGGTGCGCGACACGATGCCGGTCTTGCGCACCACGCGGCGGTTGGTGACGCCTTGCTCGATCGCGCGCAGCCACAGCCACTGGTGTCCCGCGACAAGCAGGGCCAGCACGCCCACGGCCACCGCCCCCCACGGGATCTGCGCGATCGACAACGCGATGACCGCGACGATGCCCAGTGCGATCACCACCCAGAAGCGGATCCACATGAACCAGTGGAGCTTGAACATCGCCACGATGATTTCGCCCGGCGCCAGCGATTGTTGTAGATAGGACATGTGCGGTTCCCAAACGAGCGGCTGATTACGGAGAAAGCATCAGTCCGCAAATAAACGCGAATGAATGCAAATAGAGCTTGTCCACCGTTCTTTTATTTGCGTTCATTCGCGTTCATTTGCGGATCAATCGCTTTTGCTTCAATTCTCCAGCCGAGGAAAGCGTTCGGCAATGTCTTCGCCGGTGAAGTTTGCAACCCAGCCTTCCGGGTTGGTAAACAGGCGGATCGCGACGAAGTGCGGGTTCGGCCCCATGTCGAACCAGTGGCGGGTGCCGTCCGGCACGCCGATCAGGTCACCCTGTTCACACAGCACGTCGTAGATGCGCTCGCCGATGTGCAGCGTGAACTGGCCCTGGCCCGCGACAAAAAAACGCACCTCGTCTTCGGAGTGCGTGTGTTCGGAAAGGAACTTCTGCCGCAGTGCATCCTTTTGCGGATGGTCCGCCGTCAGCGAGATCACGTCCACGGCCCGGTAGCCCTTTTCCTGCTTCAGGCGTTCGATGTCGTCACCGTACGCGGCGATCACTTCTTCCTGGCTCGCGCCCGGCGTCACGGACTTGTTGGCTTCCCAGCGCTCGAAGCGAACGCCGACTCCGCCCAGCGTGCGGGCAATCGCGGCGTGATCCGATTCGGTGGCCAGCGGGCGTGCGGGGTCGCGCTGGTCGTAGACGCGCAGACGGCTCATGGAATGCCTCCGAGACGGATCAAATCGAGTTCGCAAGCCAGCAGGAATTCCAGCGCTTCGAGATGGCGCTTCGCTTCCGGCATGCTGCGGCCCCAAGTGTAAAGGCCGTGGCCTTCGATGAGATAGGCGTGCAGCGGGCGGCCGGCGTCGATCCATGCGTCGACCCTGGTTTCGATGGCGTGCATGTCCTGCGAATTCGGGAACACCGGCACATCAAGTTCACTCTCATGCGTGGTGTAGCCGGTCAACGCCTTCTGTAGTTCCCAGCCGCGCAGCGCCAGCATGCCTTGCGGCGCGAACAGGCGCGATGCAACGGTCTGGTTGTGCGAATGGGTATGCAGCACCGCGCTGGCGTCGGGCTGGCGGCGGTAGATCTGGAGGTGCAAGGCGGTTTCCGCAGACGGACGCTGCGCCGGATCCAGCGGTTTACCGGCGAGCGTCACCGCCATTACGTCGGCGGATGTCAGCGCGCCCTTGTCGCGTCCCGAAATCGTGACCGCGGCGGTGTCGGCGTCGATGCGCATCGAGAAGTTGCTGCTGGTGGCGGGCGTCCAGCCGCGCGCGGCAAGCTCCGCGCCGGTCTGCGCGATTTCTGTGCCGCAGGCATGCAGGTGTTCGGCAAGTTGCGAGGGCGCGAGTGGCATGTGCGTCACGGCGATCATTCAGGCGGCTGAATGTAACACGTGCCCTGCATCGAAAAACGATGCGATTGGCGCGTGGCAGGCGTACCATTCGCGTAGTGCCCGCATTTCGTTCGTCTATAAGGAGTATGGAGATGACTGAAGAAACTGCATCGCCGCGCCGCCGCTTCCTCAAGCTCGCTGGAGGCGCCACTGCGGCGATGGTTCTGCTGGGTTCACTGCCGCGTCGCGTATGGGCGGCGTTGCCGCATTTGAGCGCCGCAACCAATGCCACGGCTAAAGCACTCAAGTATGTCGAAGACGATACCAAGGCCGGTCCGCCGCACAAGCCGGGTGAGGACTGCTCGAAGTGCGTGCATTTCTCGGGCAAGCCTGGTCAGGCCTACGGGCCGTGCGCGATCTTCCCGGGCTTCGATGTGAACGCGAAGGGGTGGTGTTCGGGGTTCCAGGCCAAGAGCTGATCAGTTCGCGTGACCGTTGCGGATGCCAACGTGCGCGGCGCAGCGGTCGCGCTGCTCGCGAGTGTTGTCAGTCAAGGGAAAAAGGGCGGCGTAGACAAGTTGCTGCCCGGATACGACAGGCGGAGGAGCTGACTACGCCTGCCGCACCGGGCAACGGTCCGGGGTCCACTGCCAATGGGAAAATCCCTCGGAGCACGCATCATAGCGCGGGGATTGGCGGGGGCCAAGGTTGACAAACCGTATTTCGAAACTAAATTTTTTCTCTCGCAGAAACATTGGCTTATAACGTTAATGTTTCATTGTTTCGAGAGTTATCCACAATACGCAACCGTACAGTGAGGGCCCGCCGGAGAGGGGCCGGCACAACCGCGGTTCGGCCTTACTTGGACGTGCGCAGCAGGCTGTGGCGATAACCGTAGCCGAAGTAGATCACGAGTCCCAACAGCGTCCACAGCCCCATCAGCGTCCAGTTGTACCAGTTCTCCCAGTACAGCAGCATCAGGCAGCTCAGCACGCCCAGTGTGCAGGTGACGCGGGCCCACGGCACGCGGAAGGTGCGCGGCAGTTCCGGCCGGGTGTGGCGCAGGATCAGCACGCCCGCGCAGACGGCGACGAACGCCAGCAGCGTTCCCATCGATACCAGGTCGCCCAGCACGTCCAGCGGGAATATCGCGGCGAGCAAGGCGATGCCGGTGCCGGTGATCAGCGTGTTGATGTACGGCGTGCGGTAACGCGGGTGCACCTTCGAGAACACCGGCGGCAGCATGCCGTCGCGGCCCATGATCATGAAGATGCGCGGTTGCGCGATGATCATCACCAGCACCACGGATCCCAGCCCAAGCAACGCGCCGATCTCCACCAGCCAGCGCAGCCAGTTGAGCTGCGGGTGCGCCGCCACCGCGGTCACGACGGGTTCGGCGGTGCCGAGTTGTACGAACGGGATCAGGCCGGTCAGCACCGCCGCCATCGCCACGTACAGCACGGTGCAGATCGCCAGTGACGCCAGCGTGCCGATCGGCAGGTCGCGTTGCGGGTTCTTGGCTTCCTGCGCGGCGGTGGAAGTCGCCTCGAAACCGATATAGGCGAAGAACACCAGTGTGGCCGCGCGCATGATGCCGCCCCAGCCGTATTTCTCGGGGCCTTCCGCGGGCGGGATGAACGGGTGCCAGAGCGCCGGGTTGACGTAGTGCCAGCCGGCCACGATCACGATCACGATCAGCGTGACCTTCAGGATGACGATCACGGTATTGACGCCGCTGGATTCGCGAATGCCGACATAGCAAAGCCACGTCAGCAACAACACCAGCACCACGGCGGGCAGGTTGAACAACGCGCCAGTGGTGATGAGGTGCCCGTTCTGGAACGCGATGGGCGCACTGATAAGTGCGGGCGACAGGTGGAACCCCATGTGCTCGACCAAACTTCGGAAGTAGCCCGTCCAGCTCACCGCCACGGCCGACGCGGAAACACCGTATTCCAGCACCATGTTCCAGCCGATGAACCACGCGGCGAATTCACCCAGCGTCGCGTACGCGTAGGAATAGGAGCTTCCCGACATCGGGATCAGCGTCGCGAACTCCGCATAGCACAGCGCGGTGAAGCTGCAGACAACGGCTGCGATCACGAACGACAGCAACACCGCCGGGCCGGCGTGTTCGGCGGCAGCCTGCCCGGTGATCACGAAGATGCCGCCGCCGATCACCGCGCCGATGCCGAGTGCGGTCAGCCCCCACGGACCGAGGGTGCGGCGCAACTGGATGCCGCCCTGGATATCGTCCGACGTCGCGGTGTCGCCGACGGTTTTCCGCGCGAGAAGCCGCTGCAGGACGGTCACGGAGTGCCCGGTTGCGCGCGCAGGATTGCTGAAGACACCGCCCAATACGGGCCGGTCAGGAGACCCGCCACGCGATCGCCCGTATGCAGCATCACACCACGTCGTCCAGCGCGTGGACGATTTGTTCCGGCGACATCTGGCTGCGCTTGTAGCCATACAGCCGATAGAAGATCAGCCCGATCACCGCCCACACCACGAACACCACCTTGGCCACGACGCTGAGGTTGACGAACAGCAACAGGCACCCGGCGACAGCCAGCGGGCACACGATCCACACCAGCGGCGTGCGGAACGGGCGCTTGCGGCCGGGCTGGGTGCGGCGCAGGACCATCACGCCCACCGACACCATCGCGAACGCGAGCAGGGTGCCGGCGTTCGAGGTGTCGGCCAGTTTGCCGACCGGGAACAGCGCGGCACACAACGCCACCACGATGCCCGTGACGTAAGTGATCACGTGCGGTGTGAAGAAGCGCGGATGCACCTTCGAGAATACGCTCGGCAGCAGGCCATCGCGCGACATCGTGAAGAAGATGCGGGTCTGGCCGAACATCATCATCAGGATGACCGAAGGCAGCGCCACGATCGCCGCGAGTTCGATCATGATGGCGACCCTCGGGTGTCCGAGCGTGCTCATCACTTGCGCCAGTGGCTCGCGACTGCACACCAGTGCCTGCGAATTGCCGCACGCTGCCGCGAAGCTGGAAGTGCCCGGGTCCAGAAACGCGCCGGTCGCGCTCGTGAGCGGCTGTGCGCCGACCGAACCGGCCGCGCCGTAGCCCACCAGCAGGTAGAAAATGGTGCAGATCACCAGTGCGGCGATCAGCCCGATCGGAACGTTGCGATTGGGATTGCGGGTCTCCTCGGCGGCAGTGGACACCGCGTCGAATCCCACGTAAGCGAAAAAGATGGACGCTGCCGCACCCAGCACGCCGATGCCGTTGCTGCCGACCGGATTGCCCCAGCCGGTCGGCAGGAACGGGTGCAGGTTGGCGTTCTTGACTGCCGGTACCGCAATCACGATGAAGATGGTCAACGCGATGATCTTGATCGCCACCAGCACGGCGTTCACGCGCGCGCTTTTGGAAGTGCCGATCACCAGCAAACCGGTCACCGCGACCCCGATCAGGAAGGCCAGCAGGTTGAACCCGCCGCCAAGCGTCGGGCCGACTTGCAACCAGTGCGGCAAAGACAGTGCCCCTGGCTTGACGAATCCGAAAACGCCGCTGTTGAGCAATCCGTTGACGTAGCCGGCCCAGCCCACGCACACGGCGGTCGCGCCGATCGCGTATTCCAGCACCAGCGCCCAGCCGACGATCCAGGCGATCAGTTCGCCCATCACGCCGTAGGTGTAGGTGTACGCGGAGCCCGAAACGGGGATCATCGCCGCGAGTTCGGCGTAGGAGAGGGCGGCGAGCCCGCACACGATCGCCGCGATCACGAACGAGACCATCATGCCGGGACCGGCTTTCTGGGCTGCTTCGGCGGTCAGCACGAAGATGCCGGTGCCGATCACCGCGCCGATGCCGAGCAAGGTCAACTGGATCGGACCCAACTGGCGTTTCAGCGATTTCTTTTGGGCCGTAGCGAGAATCTGGTCAAGCGGCTTCACACGCCAGGAGATCATTTGTGCTCCCAATCAATCGGTTCCGCGGCCGGAGGAGCCGTGGGCGGGCACACCGTGCGCCCTGATGCTTCCGCCAACGCTTCCCCTCGAAGCAATGCGGGCTCACGCGATAGGCGCAAGTGTGCCGTACCTTACCGGTCCTTTTCTTCGGCGACAAGCGTCGAATGGCATGCTTCTGCGCTTTTCTCGGTCTGCGCGCAAACGCGATGGGAACAGCGGCAAGCATGCGTCCATGCGACGCCGCGCGCTCGCTCCCTGCCTCGCCAGAGCCTGGTGCGCGGGAGTTCACCGGACTCCCGCAAACGCGTCGTGGGCTGAGGAGAGCAGCCATCCATGGCGCGCAGCCCGTTCGGCATCCGCCTCACCCTCACGCTCGGCGCGACAGTCCCCCGGACTGTCGCGAACGCCTTCACGCTCGACCCGCGAATTCTCCGGTCAGCGTGTTCACCCAGACCTTCTCGCCGGTCTTGATGTATTCCGGAACCTGGATTTCGATGCCGGTATCGAGTTTCGCCGGTTTGGTGCGTTTGGTGGCGGAAGCGCCTTTCAATTCCGGCGCGGTATCGACGATGGTCATGGCGACACTGGTCGGAATCTGCAGCGCGACCGGTGCATCGTCGATCAATTGCACGTAATAGCCTTCCACGCCTTCGACGATGTAGGCCGCACTGTCGCCCACCACATCGGGATCGAGCATGTAGGGCGTGTAATCCTCGGTGTCGAGGAATACGAACGCATCGCCGTCCTTGTAGGAGTAATTCACCGCGCGGCGCGTCAGTTCCATTTCCTTGAGGTCGTCGTCCGCGCGCAGGCTCAGATCGAACTTGCGCCCGCCCGGAATCGAATACAGCGTGAAGCGGAAGGTGACGTTGCCGCCGCGCGCGGTCGGCGCACTGCGTTCGATGTCGCGCACCTGGTACACGGTGCCTTCGCGTTCGACCACGTTGCCTTTCTTGATGTCGGAAGCTTTCATACGCTCTCGTCATTCCGGCGAAGGCCGGAATCCAGTGGTTTGCAAGCCATAGGGAATATAAAAATGGATCCCGGATCAACGCACATCCCTGTGCTGACCGGGATGACGACATCCTGTCGTTATTTGGGCTGCAGCCTCACCGCGCCATCCAGGCGGATCACGCTGCCATTGAGGTAACGGTTGCCGAGGATGAATCCCACGGTCGCGGCGAATTCCCCAGCCTTGCCGAGCCGCGACGGGAAGGGGATCGACGCCGACAACGATTCCTGCACCTGCGGCGGCATGCCATCCACCATCGGCGTCCAGAAGATGCCGGGCGCGATGGTCATCACGCGGATGCCGAAGCGCGAAAGCTCGCGCGCCATCGGCAAGGTCATGCCGACGACGCCACCTTTCGACGCCGAGTACGCGGCCTGACCGATCTGGCCTTCGTAAGCGGCGACCGAAGCGGTGTTGACGATCACGCCGCGTTCGCCGTCTTCTCCGGGTTCATTGGATTGCATCAACGCGGCGCCGGCTTTGGCGACATTGAAGCTGCCGACCAGGTTCACCATCACGGTGCCGGCGAAATTTTTCAGCGGCATCGGGCCTTCCTTGCCCAGCACGCGGCCGGCGCCGAGGATGCCTGCGCAGTTCATCACCACGTTCAGCCCACCCATCGCGTCGCGTGCGGCGGCGACGTTGGCGGTGACGCCATCCTCGCTGGTCACGTCGGTTTTGAAGAAGCGGGCGGCGTCGCCCAGTTCCTTTGCGGCGACGTGGCCTTTTTCCTCGTTGACGTCGAACAGTGCGACCTTGCCGCCGTTCGCGACGATATGTTGCGCGACCGCGTGGCCGAGTCCGGATGCGCCGCCGGTGACGATGGCTTTGACTTGGGCAAGATGCATGGGAATCTCCGCGAAATCAAACGCGCCATTCTAATGTAGGAGCGCGCCGGCGCGTAGCGCCGCCTTGTTCTTGTGCACGCGACCGGTGCCGGTCGCGGCCATGGGCCGCTCCTACAGCGTGCGGATGAACCAGCGATCGCAGCCGTGATGGCCGGTGTTGCCCATCGGTGCGCATAGCGGCGTGAAGCCGTGCTTGCGGTAGATCGCCTGCGCCGCGTCCATGCCGGTCAGCGTTTCCAGATAGCAGCGCTTGAACCCCAGTTCGCGCGCCGTATCGAGACAGTGCGCGATCATTGCCTTGCCCGCGCCGAATCCGCGCGCTTCGGGCAGAAAATACATCTTGCGCAGTTCGCACACATCGGGCTCGCCGTGTTCCAGCGGTGACACGCCGCCGCCACCGACGACCTTGCCTTCGACCTCGAGTACGAAATAGGCGCTGCGCGGACGCGCGTACGCACGGTGCATGGCATCGACTTCCGCGTCGTGGATCGCAAACCCTTCGCCACCCGCGCCGAATTCGGGCATCACGCTACGGATGATCGCGGCGATCGCGGCATCGTCACGCGGCTCGATCGGACGGATCGAAAAACGGGGGTCAGAATGCACTTTTCCTCCGATGGCGGTCATCGCGCGGTAATTCCGAAAAGTGCACTCTGACCGCGGCTTTCACTCGCCCATCCTGGCGCGCGTCACCCTACTCGATGTCGGCTTGCCGAGCTGCTTGGCCAGCCACCAGCCGGTTTCAACCAGCTTGTCCAGATCGACGCCGGTTTCGATGCCCATGCCCTGCAGCATGTAGGCGACGTCCTCGCTGGCGACGTTGCCGGTCGCGCCCTTCGCGTACGGACAACCGCCAGTGCCGGATACCGAGCTGTCCACCACGCGCACGCCTTCTTCAAGGCACATGAGGATGTTCGCGAGCGCCTGGTCGTAGGTGTCGTGGAAGTGCACGGCCAGCGCCTTCATCGGTACTTCGTGCGACACCGCGTGCAACATCGCGCGGGCCTTCACCGGCGTGCCGACACCGATGGTGTCGCCCAGCGAAATCTCGTCGCAACCGAGCTCGTATAACCGCTTCGAGACGCGCACTACATCGCTGACCGGCACGTCGCCCTGATAGGGACAACCCAGCACGGTGGAAACGTAACCGCGTACCCGCACCCCTTCGGCGCGCGCGCGTTCCAGCACGGGGCGGAAGCGCTCGATGGATTCGTCGATCGAGGCGTTGATGTTCTTCTGGTTGAACGCTTCGCTCGCCGCCGTGAACACCGCGATGCTGGTGACGCCTGCCGCGCGCGCGCGGTCATAGCCGCGCATGTTGGGCACCAGCGCCGGGTAATCGACGCCGGGCTCGCGGCTGATGCCTGCGTAAACCTCTTCGGCGTCGGCGAGCTGCGGTACCCATTTCGGGCTGACGAAACTGGTGGCTTCGATCGTTTGCAGGCCGCACGCGGAAAGCCGATCGATCAATTCGATCTTGGTCGCGGTGGGAATGATCGTCTTTTCGTTCTGCAGCCCGTCGCGGGCACCGACTTCGACGATACGAACGTGGTTGGGAAGCATGCGTGGTCCGGTTCGGAAAGGCGGGGAAGTTCGGCTGCCGATCCATCGTTTCTTGCCAGCGCACCGGCGGCGGCGTCAGGATGCGGCATTGTTGGTCACCTAATGATGCCATGACGAGCGAAATCCAGGGTCTGGATGCGCAGGCGCAAGCGCAATACGCGCGCGCCGCCGCAGCGCTCGCTGCGGGCAAACCGCGCGAAGCCGCCGCGTTGGCCAAGGCCTTGCTCGAACGCGCACCCGAACAACCGGATGTCCCGCATCTGATCGCCGGCATTCGCGGGCGGTTGGGTGACCATGCAGGCGCGGTGTGGGCCCCGGCCTGCGCCGGGGCGATGGTGAAGGAGGGTGATCAGAGTTCCCCTGGGCCTGTTTTGCGTCCGCCGCTGTCATTCGGCGAAACGCACCAGCACCGCGTCGGCTTCCACGAAATCGCCGGCGGCGGCCGACAATGTGTCGATCGTGCCCGCGCGCGGCGCTTTCAGCGATAGCTCCATCTTCATCGCTTCCATCACCAGCAGTTCCTGGCCGGCTTCCACCTCGTCGCCGCCCTTGGCTTTGACCAGCACGATGCGTCCCGGCATTGGCGCGATGATCTGGTTGGCGCCGGCCGCATCGCTGGCTTCCCACGCAAACGCTGGCACGCGTTCGAAGCGCCAACGGATTCCGTTTGCATCGTGCAGCAGCACGCGCGAGGCATCGGCGCGTACGTCGAAGTGGCGCGCTTCGCCGTCGAAGCGTGCGCTCAGGGTTTCGCCGTCCCAACGTGCGCGCTCGACACTGCAGTTGGCATCCCCAATTTGCAGTTGATAGTTTCCCGCGTAACCCCGCGCCTCGATTTCATGGCGCTGCTCGCCCACGGCGAACGCAGCGATGCGCTTGCCCGCATGACCGATGCGCCACGCATCGGACGCGTTCCACGGCGAGTGCGGATCGACGGGATCGCCGGCCGCATGGCGTTCATCCTGCAGCAGCGCCGCGACGGTCGCCGCGAACACCGCGGATGTTTCCGGCTGCGTTTCGCCCGCGACGAATTCGCCCAGGTGCCGGTCAAGGTAACCGGTGTCGATGCGGTGTTCGATAACGCCTGGATGGCGCACCAGGCGCTCAAGAAAAGCGACGTTGGACTTCGGGCCGATGATCTCGCAAGCGGCCAGCGCTTCGCGCATGCGCTGCAACGCCGAAGGGCGATCCACGTCCCACACGATCAATTTGGCGATCATCGGATCGTAGAAAATCGTCACCGTATCGCCTTCGATCACGCCGCCATCGAGGCGCACGTGGGATGAAGGCTGCGGCAACGACAAGCGCGTGAGCTTGCCGGAGCTCGGCAGGAATCCGTGGTCGGGATCTTCCGCGTACAAGCGCACTTCGATCGCGTGCCCATGCGAATGCACCTGCTCCTGTGTCCACGGCAGCGGTTCACCGTCGGCGACGCGCAGTTGCCACTCGACCAGGTCGATGCCATGGGTCATTTCCGTGACCGGATGTTCGACCTGCAGGCGCGTGTTCATTTCCATGAAATGGAAATCGCCCTGCGGCCCGACGATGAATTCCACGGTGCCGGCGCCGACGTAGTTCACCGCTTTTGCCGCGGCGACGGCGGCCGCGCCCATCGCAGCGCGGCGCTCCGGCGTCAAAAAAGGCGAGGGCGTTTCCTCCAGCACCTTCTGATAACGCCTTTGCGCCGAACACTCGCGTTCGTCGATATGGATCACGTCGCCGTGGCGATCGCCGAGCACCTGGAATTCGATGTGGCGCGGATATTCGATGTAGCGCTCCAGCAGCATCGACGCATCACCGAACGAGGCTTTCGCGACGCGTTGCGCGGTCGCCAGCGCGTCCGGAAATTCCGCGTCACTGCGCACGATCTGCATGCCCTTGCCGCCGCCGCCCGCCGACGGTTTGATGATCAGCGGGTAGCCGAGCTTGTGCGCCTGTCCGGCGAGGAAAGCATCGTCCTGATTGTCACCGTCGTAACCCGGCACCAGCGGCACGTCGTGTTTGGCCATCAGGTGCTTGGCGGCGGCCTTGGAACCCATCGCTTCGATGCTTTCGGGATCCGGCCCGATGAACGCGATGCCGGCTTCCTTGCACGCGCGCGAAAAGCCGGTGTTCTCGGACAGGAATCCATAACCGGGGTGGATCGCCTGCGCGCCGAATTGTCTTGCGGCTTCGATGATCGCGTCGCCGCGCAGGTACGACTCGTCCGGACGCGGGCCGCCGATCGGCCACGCTTCGTCGGCCAGCCGCACATGCTGCGCGTCCTTGTCGGCTTCGGAAAACACCGCAATGGTGTGGATGCCCAGCCGACGGCAGGTGCGGATCACGCGGCAGGCGATTTCGCCGCGGTTGGCGATCAATACGCGTTGGAACACTATTCACCCTCCCAGTAATCGCGCGCATCTTCGTGCCGTGCGAGGTGGCGGAAACGCGCGTGTCGTCCGTTTTCATCGTCCGGCAAATCTTCGAAAACACCGAATTTGCCGGAGTCGGGGTATTCGCAGATTTCGATGGGCGCCATCGTGCTCACGCACAGGTAGCGCATTTCCGTCTCGCCGGTGTTGATGATCTGGTGCGCGGTTTCCGGGCCGCCGGTGGGGCAAGCCACGATGTCGCCGGCGCGCAACGGATGGCGCTCCTCGCCGTAGCGCAACTCACCGCTGCCTTCGAGGATGAAGAACATTTCCTCTTCCGCGCGATGGCTGTGGAACGGGCAGTTGCGCTTGCCGGGCGCAACGACCGTCAGGTTGTAGCCGAGCTTGCGCGCGCCAATGCGGCTGGCGATTTCGGCCCAGCGAATGTCATAGTTGCCGGCGCCGGCACCATGCGGCGCGCGATCCTCGGCGACCGATTGCACTTCGAGATCGGCGAGATTGATTACGGGACGTTGCATGTTTCCCTCCCGGTTTATGGATGTTCATCCGGGCGTGTGGCAGACCGCTTCGATGTTGTGGCCGTCCGGATCCAGCACGAACGCCGCGTAATAATGTTCGTGATAGTGCGGCCGCAGGCCCGGCTTGCCGTTGTCGTGGCCACCCATGGCAAGCGCGGCTTGGTGGAACGCATCCACGTCGGCGCGCGTTTTCGCGGCAAACGCAATGTGGAAGCGTCCGCGCAGCATGCCTTCGCCGTCGCCGATCCAGAAGTACGGTATGCCGTTCTCGCCGAAGCCTGCATGCGAGCTGCCGCCGGTCTGCTCGGCGGTCACCTCCATCACGACGCCGATACCGAGCGGCTCCAGCGTCGCCTCGTAGAACTTCCTGCTGTTGAGGAAATTGGAAACCGCAAAGCCAATGTGGTCGAGCATCGCTTCACTCCTTCAGCCATGGTGGCGGATGTTTTTCGAGGAACGCGGACAGGCCCTGCTGGCCTTCCGGCGACACGCGCAGCCGCGCAATCAATGCTGCATTTTCCGCATCGATGCGTTCGGCGGATTCGGCGTTCATGCCGGACGTGCGCAGCGCAAGCAGCTTGGCTTCGTGTTGCGCGATCGGGCCGCCCTTCGCGAGAAAGTGCAACTGGCGATCGACTACACCGTCCAACTGATCGGCTGCGACGCATTGATGCAACAGTCCGATGCGCGCGGCTTCGGCGGCGTCGAAAATTTCCGCGCTCACGAACAGGCGGCGCGCTTGTCGTGGCCCGATGGCCTGCACCACGTACGGCGCGATCGTCGCGGGAACAAGGCCGAGTTTCACCTCGCTCAGCGAAAACTTGGCGCCCTCGACGCCGATCGCCATGTCGCAGCACGCGATCAGGCCCACGCCGCCGCCGTACGCCGAGCCGTTGATGCGTGCGAGGGTGGGTTTCGGAAAGAACTGCAGCGCGCGCAGGAGTTTCGCGAGCCGCAGCGCATCGTCGCGGTTCTCTTCGGCGCTGGCCGCCGCCATGCGCCGCATCCAGTCGAGGTCGGCGCCAGCCGAGAAGGTCGCGCCCGTACCGGTCAGTACCAGGGCGCGCAAGCTCGCGTCCGCCGCAAGGGATCCCAGCGCGGCCGTGGTTTCGTCGATCAGGCTGTCGTCGAATGCGTTGTGAACCTGCGGACGGTTCAGCGACAGCGTCACGACCGTGCCGTTCCGTTCAAGTCGAATCGTTTCGGGCATGGAGCGCACCGCCAAAACGGCAAGGATAACCGGTCGCGGAACGGGCTTTGCGCGGAGTCTTTGTTTGGACATGGGCCCCGGATCACCGCACATCCCTGTGCTGTCCGGGGCTCGGCCATCCGGGCCTCGGTTGCGTTACTAAATGCGAACGATTAGCATTTGCTATCGAGAGCAAAGCGGGCGCAAGCCCCGGTGGAGTTCAGCAATGCGTGGGTCGCGGTGGTTGCCGGTCCTGATGTTCGTGTGCGCGGCAGCGTTTGCGCTACCGGCGTACGCCGAGAGCACGCCTGAATTTCACCTTGTCCTGCAGAACCACAAGTTCGAACCGGCGTCGCTGAAGGTTCCGGCGAACACCAAGTTCAAGGTGCTGGTGACCAATCGCAACGCCACGCCGTCCGAATTCGAAAGCGCCGATTTCAACCGCGAAAAGATCGTGCTGCCGAACAGCACCATCACGGTGTTCGTCGGGCCGCTGGACAAGGGTACCTACAAGTTCTTCGACGATTTCAACCAGGCCACCACCGGTGTGCTGGTAGTGGAGTAACGGATCATGTTGGGCATTGCGCTGCTGGTTTTTCGCGAAGTCCTGGAAGCCGCGTTGATCGTGACCGTGGTCGCGGCGGCCACGCGCGGCGTGCCCCGGCGCAGCATGTTCGTCGGCGGCGGCATCGCGCTCGGCGTGATCGGCGCGATCGTCGTCGCGGTGTGCATGGGCTTCATCGAAGGTTCGCTCGGCGGTGTCGGGCAGGAAGTGTTCCAGGCCGCCGTGCTGCTGACCGCGGTGGTGATGATCGGCTGGCATGTCACCTGGATGTCCAGCCACGGCAGGGAAATGGTGCAACAAATGCAGCGCGTCACCGATTCGGTAAAAGCCGGCTCGAGTTCGATCGCGATCCTGCTCGCCGTTGTCGCGTTGGCCGTTTTGCGTGAAGGTTCGGAAGTGGTGCTGTTCCTGTTCGGGATGGCTGCGGGCGGCGCCAGCAAGCTGGGCTTCCTCGGCGGCGTTCCGTTGGGCCTCGCGGGCGGCATTGCCGTGGGATTCGCGTTGTATTTCGGCCTGCTGCGCATCCCGATCCGCTATTTCTTCAGTGCGACCAACTGGATGCTGGTAGTGCTCGCGAGCGGACTGGCGGCGTCGGGAGCCGGCTTCCTGATCCAGGCCAATCTGCTGCCGGCATGGGGCAACCAGCTTTGGGACACTTCCTGGCTGCTCACAAACCGTTCGATCATCGGCCAGGCGGTGCACGTGCTCACCGGTTACGAAGCGCGCCCCACCGGCATGCAACTGGTGTTCTGGATTGCCACCTTCGTGGCGCTGGTCGCCGGCATGCGCTTCATGTCAATGCGGATGGCGGCGCAGAAGCGGCGCGCGAAGTCACCAGGCCGATCCACCGTCTCGACCGGCGCCACGCGCGCGGCCTGAGTCGGGATCAGCGACCACTTGCCGTCACCACGGAACCCGCCGTCCCGGATAGTCGAGATAGCGAAGGCCCGGGTTCTCGGCTTGCGCATCCATGGTGTCGGCGAGGTTGGGAATGCTGTCCGCGATGCCGAGCCGGGCACCGGGGCCACCCATGTCGGTTCGCATCACCCACCCCCCCCTTGAGGGGAGGGCCGTCAGTTCTGCGCGTTGGGCGGCAGCAATCCACGCTTTTCCAGGAACCTGCGCGCGTCTTCGGCGTCATGCTCGAACCATGCGCGCGCGGAACCGAGACGGAACGAATAACCCCACACGTCCATGTCCGCCAGTGCGCGCTCGCGCCCGAAATCGGGCAGGTCGCCGGCCAGCACGATCTGCAGGTAGCAGGTCGCGTCTTCCTCTTCCAGCGAATCGCTGGCGTTCGTATGGATGGACGCGCGTTTCGCGGGATCGGCGGCCAGCAGATGACAGGCTTCGTGCAGCAGCGAGTGCACCGGCGTGTCGGCGCGTGCGTAAACCCTGGATGCGATCACGCCGGCCTCGGGCTCGCCCCAGAAGCTGCCGGGAATCGGCTGATCGTTTTCGACGCGCACCAGTTCGAGTCCGTGGCGTGCGAGTACCGCAGCCGGCGCTTCAAAGCCAATGTCGGCGAGGCGAAGGACGCCATGCGCGACTTCATCCCCCCGCGCCTGCGGCGCGACCCCCTTCGTTCCGAAGGGGGTGATTTCAACTTCCCCCTTCGTTTGCGAAGGGGGAGCGAGGGGGATGGCTTTTTGTACCGCGCGCATGTTCGAACGGCCGGAGATCCAGCGACGACGGTTCAGCCACTTGTACCAGTTGCAGCCTTCGCTTCCGGCAGCGCGACCGACAACTCCAGGACCTCGCCATCGCTGTTGCGTTCCACGTTGATCTGCACTGCTTCGGCACCGACGTGCACGTACTTGCGGATCACTTCCAGCAACTCGTTGCGCAGCAGCGGCAGGTAATCCGGTCCGTCGCGGGTTGCGCGTTCCTGCGCGACGATGATGCGCAGGCGCTCGCGCGCGACGTTGGCGGTGTTCTTGGGGCGCGGGCGCAGAAAATCGAGCAGACTCATTGCGACCTCCTCAGGTCCCGAACACGCGCTTGAAGAAGCCTTTCTTCGGCGCATCGATAAAACGCAGCGACACGTCCTCGCCGAGCAGGCGCGAAACCGCGTCGGCGTAGGCTTGGCCCGCGATCGAGCCGCCATCGTGGATCACCGGCACGCCGGAGTTGGAGGCGGCCAGCACGTTTTCCGATTCCGGAATCACGCCCAGCACCGGTATGCCGAGGATTTCCTCGACGTCGCCGACACTCATCATTTCGCCGGCCTCGACGCGCACAGGGTTGTAGCGCGTGAGCAACAAGTGCTGCGCGCCTGGGCCTTGACCCTTTTCGGCGCGTTGGGTCTTGGAGGACAACAAGCCGAGGATGCGGTCCGAGTCGCGCACGCTGGAAACTTCCGGATTCACCACCACCACCGCACGATCAGCGAAGTACATCGCGAGGTGCGCGCCTTTCTCGATGCCGGCCGGCGAATCGCACACGATGTAATCGAAGCCGTCCTGCTTCAATTCGTCCAGCACGCGGCCAACGCCTTCCTGCGTCAGCGCGTCCTTGTCGCGCGTTTGCGACGCCGCCAACACGTACAGGTTGTCGTGGCGCTTGTCGCGGATCAGCGCCTGCTTCAGCACGGCTTCGTTCTGGATCACGTTGACGAAGTCGTACACCACGCGGCGTTCGCAGCCCATGATGAGATCGAGGTTGCGCAGGCCGACGTCGAAGTCGATGACCGCGGTCTTGTGGCCGCGCTGCGCAAGGCCCACGCTGAGCGAGGCGGACGTCGTGGTCTTGCCGACGCCCCCCTTGCCGGAGGTGATGACGATGGTTTCGGTCAAGGGAATGGCTCCGTTGGTGCTGGGGGTGGATGAAAGGTCGACGCGGTGGGCCGATTATTCGGGCCGCGCCTGAATGCGTGATGTCAAAGCGGGAGGATCTGCAAGCGTTCCTGTTCCAGCCGGATCTGCACGGCCTTGCCCGCGTATTCCCTGGGCAGTTCCTCGAACACGCGGTAGTGGCCGGCGATCGAAACGATTTCGGCACGAAACTCGCCGCAGAAGATCCGCGCGGTTTTGTCGCCCAGCGCGCCGGCGAAGGCGCGCCCGCGCAAGGCGCCATACACGTGGATGTTGCCGTCGGCCAGCACTTCCGCGCCATTGGCCACCGTGCCGACCACGACGAGGTCGCAGCCCTGCGCGTAAACCTGCTGGCCGGTGCGCACCTGCTGGTGGTGCTGCAACGCGGTGACGGGTTCGATGGGCGCGGAGGGAGCGGGTTTCGCGGTGGCCTCCGTCTGCGACGCGACCTCATCATTCGAAGCCGTGCGTTCCGCACGCTCGTACTGCGCGCGAAACTTCGCGATCAGCGGAAGCTCCAGCCGACGCGCGAGTTCATCGGTCGCTTCGTCGCCGTAGGCCAGTCCGACCGGCAGCATGCCGGCGTCGCGCACGGCGTCGAGCAGTGCGCGCACAACAGCGTCTTCCGGCTGCGGCGACAGGAACGACAGATCCACCACCACCGGCGCGCGCTCGAACAACGCGGGCGCTTCGTGCACGCGCACTTCGAGGGCGGCGCGCAGCGCAGCGGGATCGGTGCTGCGCACGCGCACATTGCCAATGCCGACTTGGCCGAAACGCAGGTCGGCGGCCTCCAGGATTTCGGCGCTGGCGCCGGAAGGGTGCGCGCTCACGCCTGGCCCGCCGCACGCAGTTGCGGTTCGCCTTCAGGCGGATTGCGCGGTGTCAGCCACGAAAGTGCGGGCAAGCCATCGGGGTAGGTATCGCACACGAATGGATAGCAGTCGAGTGCCTTGAGCAGCAGACTGACGCGGCGGCCCGACTCGGGCATCACTTGCTGCCCGGTTTCCTGGAAACCGAAGACGCCGTGGAACAGTACGGACACGTCATCGCGCGGTTCCAGGAACACTTCGCAGGCGAGATGAGGCGAGCGCACTTCCGCATAACTCTGCACGTCGGCATAGAACGTGCGGCCGAGCCCATGGCCGCGGTGCAGGTCACCAATCACCACCCGGTCGATGTACACGAAGCGCTCGCAGTGGCCGCGGAACCACTGGAAGTTGGAACTGGCATGCGGCGTCGAGTCGCGCAGTGCGATCAGGAAACCGGCCAGGTGGCCATCCACCTCGGCGACACGAAAATAGTCGGCATGCTGGTAAAGATGGTTCAGTTGCGGCGCGTCCATCGGCAGGATGGAAGAACCGGCGGTGTTGTTGAGTCCCATCACGGCAGCGAGATCGCTCGCACGCACGTCGCGGAGGGTCAGGTTCGGCGTCAGCGTCATGGTGTGTAGCTTTGCTTCCTGATTGCAGCTGGCCGTTGCGGCCGCCATCATCGCGCCATTATCGCATGCCACCCACCGCCGTCGCGACGCCGATTTCGGCGGCAGGCTCCACGCGGCCCGGCTCGGTTATGATCGGCGCGTGCGACGCCTCTCGATCAGCCATGTCGCCCTGCTGCGGTTCGCGGGGTTCATCACGTACGCCTGTGTGGGCGTGCCGCTGATCCAGCGTGACTGGATGTCGAGCGGTCTTTCCGAAGGCCGCAACCCGGTGCACGTGGCGCGCGCCCTGCACGCGCAGAACCATACGGACATCCTGCTGTGGGCGGCCAGCTACGCGATCTTCGGCGTGGTCTATTGGCTGCTGACGCGCAACCTCGATTCGCGCCGGTACTGGAGCGTCAAGCTGCTGGGGCTGCTGGTGCTCACCGGTTCCGCTCTGGCGATTTCCTGGTTCAGTGCCAGCGGCGTGGGCGCGCTGCTGCTGATGGTCGTCGGCATGGTGCTGCCGTGGCTGCTGCCATTGCCGGCGGCGCTTGGATGGCTGGTGCTGCAGAACGTCGCGTGCATTGCCGTATTCGCCACCTGGGCGTTTCCGCGTTTCACGCTTGGCGGCGCGGTGTTGCAGGCCGGTTTGTATTTCGGCAATTCGGTGATCGTGTTCATCGCGTCCGAAGTCGTGCGCCAACAGGCCAATGCGCGCGAGGAACAGCGCCGCTTGAACTCCGAGTTGCGCGCCACGCGTGCATTGCTGGCGGAATCCAGCCGGCTATCCGAACGCATGCGCATCGCGCGCGAATTGCACGATCTGGTCGGGCATCACCTTACCGCGCTCAGCCTCAACCTCGAAGTGGCGGGGCACCTGGTCGTGAACCAGGCCGCGTCCGACCATGTCACCCGCGCGCGCAACACGGCCAAGCAGCTGCTGGCCGACGTGCGCGAGGTAGTCAGCGAGTTGCGCGACGACGAAGGCATCCAGTTGACCGACGCCTTGCGCGATCTCACCGAAGGCGTGCCGGGTCTGGAAGTCCACCTCGAATTGCCGCCGCGTTTCGCGGTCGGCGATTCGCGCCGCGCGCAGATACTTTTGCGCTGCACCCAGGAGATCATCACCAACGCGGTGCGGCATGCGCGCGCGCGCAACCTGTGGTTGCGTTTCGAGGAAGGCGAGGGTGGCAAGCTGGTACTGAAGGCCAGCGATGACGGCCGCGGTGTGGTCGAGTTCAAGCCCGGCAACGGCCTGAATGGCATGCGCGAGCGCCTGGCCGAGGTGGGAGGCAAGCTGGCCATCGAAACGCAGCGCAACCAAGGCTTCATACTGGAAGCTTCATTGCCGATGGAAGGCGCCGTTTGAAAAGCATCGAACAACCTGTTGCGCTACGCGCCGCGTCCATATGGCTCGCGGTTGGGGCAGCCTGCCGTCGCTACTCGCAACATCCATGTGGCTCGCCCTGCGGGCTGCCTGCGGTGTTCAAATCGGCAATCCTGCCGATTTAGCCGCGACGGTCCTTCGATGTTTTTTGACATCGGATTCGAGTGAATCAAGGTTTGGAGGGGATTGCATGATTTCCGTGTGTCTTGTGGACGACCAGACGCTGGTGCGTCAGGGCATACGCTCGCTGCTGGAGCTGTCGCCCGAGATCCAGGTGGTGGCCGAGTGCAGCGACGGCATTGCAGCGTTGCAGAAGATTCCCGAAGTCAAACCGGACGTCGTCCTGCTGGACATGCGCATGCCCGGCAAGAGCGGCCTCGACGTGCTGAATGAATTTTCCGCACGCGGCAAGGTGCCGCCGACCATCATCCTCACCACCTTTGACGACGACCAACTGGTGCTTGCGGGGCTGAAGGCGGGCGCGCGCGGCTATCTGCTCAAGGATGTGTCGCTGGAACAACTGGTGGATGCTGTGAAAACCGTCGCCGGCGGAGGCTCGCTGATCGCGCCGGTGGTGACCCAGCGGCTGCTGGCCGGCATCAACCGCATCAACAACCAGTTCAGCAGCCTCGGCCAGCCCGATCCCCTGACCGATCGCGAAACCGAAATCCTGCGCCTGATGTCCGGCGGCTACAGCAACAAGGAAATCGCCAATTCGCTGAAGGTGGCGGAAGGTACGGTGAAGAACCACGTTTCCAACATTCTTTCCAAGCTCGGCGTGCGCGACCGCACGCGCGCGGTATTGAAAGCGTTGGAGCTTGGGATAGTCTAGGGATCGCCGCATGACCTGCTGCGCAACGCGCCGCGGCCGTTCAGAATTTGCGGTCACGCTGCATACTTTCAGGGCATGGCGCGAACGCGGCGAAGCCGCTACCATCCGCCATTCACGTTTATTGCATTGACGTGGCACCTGCCGCCCCTGCGGGCAGGCGCCGACCAAGCGAACAAGCCGTCCGGAGATTCCTGGCATGACCCGTGTGCTCGAATTCGTCGTAGCCCTGATCATCGTGTTCATCCTGGCCGTGATCGTGGGACTGTTCATGCCCAGCCACGGGCACATCCAGCGCTCGATCGAGATCAGTCACAACCCGCAGCACATTTATGATGTCCTGAACAATTTCAGGCGCTTCGAGGATTCCACGGGCGCGGGCCTGAGGGCGCTCGATCCGAGTGTCAAGTTCACGCTGTCCGGCCAGGCCTACGGGCCCGGCGCGACCCTCAGCTGGCAAGGCGACAAGGCCATCGGCGATGGCACGCTGGTGAACAAGTCGGGCGACATCGACATTGCCAACAAGAGCACCGTCACCTGGAACCTCACCAACGACTGGCACGGCAAGAACAAGGTGTTCACGCTTGAGGTAACCCCGAAGCAGAGCCAGCGCGTCAGCACCGTGACCTGGTCGTATGACGTGGATTACGGCTGGAACCTGATCGACCGTTATTCGGAGCTGTGGATCCACGGCGATCCTTCCACCGTGATCCAGTACGGCCTCGGTTCGCTGCAGAACATGCTGGCCGGTATCGCCAACGTCGATTACAGCAAGGTCGATCCGGGCCTGTATCGCAGCGACGCCACGCCGGTGCTCCTGGTCTCCACCAAGGCGCCGCGCACGGTGGACGACATCGACACGGCCAAGGGCGCGGCGATGAAGGAAATTCAGGCGGCGATGGCCAAGCTGGGCGTGAAGGCGGCGGGACCCACCACCACCATCCGCACCGAGTGGGGCGATACCACTTTCACCTTCGATCTGGCGGTGCCGATCGACAGCACCTCGCTGACCGTGGATGGCAAGAGCTACGACCTGGCCAAGTTGCCACCGGCGACCAGTGCCAATGCGCTTCCGCCGCCCGCTTCGGCGAAGCCGGCGTCGTCCTCCAGCGTGGCTTCGACGGGCAGTGCCGGTGCGCCGGCGTCCGCTTCGTCCGCGGGCGCCGCGGCGGAAAACGGCCCCGCGCCGGGCGGCCTCGACAAGCAGAACCGTCTGGTCATCGACGCCAATGTTCGCGCCATGATGATGCCGGCCACTGAAGTGCTGGCCGCGTCGTGGACCGGCGAGAGCGGCGTTGAGTTCATGGTCAAGGCGCTGGAAGCCTACGCCGGAACGCACGGGTACAAATACAACGAAACAGTCGCGCCCGCCTTCAACCAGCTTGCGTCGCTGCCGAGCGTGAGCGACGACGACCAGATCTACCGCGTGTTCCTGCCCGTCCAGGATGCCCCGGCGCAAACTCCGGACCAGCAGGCGGGACGCACGCAGGCGTTCACCGCGCTGGATCCGTCCATCTGGTCGTCGGCGAGTGCACAGCCAGCCGCCTCCGACAAGAAGGGCGCGGAAAAATCCAAGAAACCGGAAGCGCGCAAGAAGCCGGGGCACGCGAAAAAACGCCACCGCGGTTGAGTTGCGCGCGGCGTCGAACGAAAAGCCCGCCAAGTGCGGGCTTTTTGTTTTCGCGCGCGGCATCGGCGCCGCGAGGTTCCCGGCATCGCGTAAAGGTTGCCGTGGCGAGCAGCCATCCATGGCGCGGGGCGCCGGTGCGGCCATCCGTGGCCGCCCGTTCGAACCACCGCGTGATGCCACTGGCATCACGCAAGCGCCGCTTCTCACCCCTGCTAAAGTTCGCGCTCGATGCAGTGATTACAAAACGCGATGATCCAGACTGAAAACCTCGGCAAGCGCTACGGCAGGTTCGATGCGGTAGTGGGCCTGAACCTCAAGGTGGCGCCGGGGCAGGTGCTGGCATTGCTGGGTCCGAATGGCGCGGGCAAGACCACGTCGATGCGGATGATCGCGGGTTTCCTGCGGCCCAGTTCCGGTCGCGCGGTGGTGTGCGGTCACGATGTGGTGCGCGATCCGATTGCGGCGCGCCGCGCGCTGGGTTACCTGCCCGAAGGCGCGCCCAGTTACGGTGAACTTGCGGTCGCCGAATTTCTGAATTTCGCCGCGCGGGTACGCGGGCTGACCGGCATCACCGGCGCGCGCCGCATGGACGAGATGGTCGAACGGCTGCAGTTGCAACCAGTACTCGCACAAACCATCGAGACATTGTCCAAGGGTTTCCGTCGCCGCGTATGCCTGGCGCAGGCGTTGTTGCACGATCCACCAGCTTTGATCCTCGACGAGCCGACAGATGGCCTGGACCCGAACCAGCAGCGCGAGGTGCACGCGTTGATCCGCGGCATGGCGCGCGACCGCGCGATCATCGTTTCCACGCATGCGCTGGACGAAGTGCGTGCGGCTTGCAATCGCGTGGCCATCGTCGCCCACGGCCGCCTGCGCGTGGAAGGCACGCCCGCGGAACTGGAAAAGCGCTCGCGCTATCACCACGCCGTCAGTTTCCGCGCGCCTGCGAGTGCGCTGGCGTGCGAACTCCTGGCGCGCCAGCCCGAAGTGGAAACGGTGGAAGTTGATCCGGTCGATGGCCGCGTCACGGTGTTCCCGCGCGACGGCGGCGAGATTTTTTCAATCGTGGTGAAGTTGCTGGAAGAACAACGCGTACGTGTGGAGGAGCTGCAGCTCGAACGCGGACGCCTGGAAGACGTATTCCGCCAGGTCACCGATGAAGCGTCCACGGAAACCCCGGTGGCCGCTTGAACGGCAAAAACAACAGTCCGCGAATGAACGCAAAAAACGCAAATGGAAACCGGCACAATGCGCGGCTGTATTTGCGTTCATTTGCGTTCATTTGCGGATCATGCTGTTCGTTTTCGAGAACCACGATCACGGTGACGGCATGCCCCGCATGACTTCAGAGGCGGTGGTGGAAAAACACGGCAGCCCGTTCCGCGGCGTATTCCTGCGCGAACTGCATGGTTACCTGATCACGCCGGTCGCGTGGCTGTTCGCCGTGATCTTCCTGTTGTCGGCGGGCGCGTTCACGTTCTACCTCGGCGCGTTCTTTGAGCGCGGCCAGGCCGACCTCGACCCGTTCTTCCGCTTCCATCCGTGGCTTTACCTCGTATTGGTACCGGCCCTCGCCATGCGGTTGTGGGCGGAGGAACGCCGCAGCGGCACGCTGGAGTTGCTGCTGACGATGCCGATCCGTCCGTGGCAGGCGGTGGTCGCGAAATTCCTCGCCGCGTGGTTGTACATCGGCTGTGCGCTTGTCTTGACGTTCCCGATGTGGCTCACCGTCAATTATCTCGGCCATCCCGACAACGGCGTGATCCTGGCCAGCTACATCGGCAGCTTCCTGATGGCCGGCGCGTTCCTCGCGATCAGCGAATGCCTGTCGGTACTGACGCGCAGCCAGGTGATCGCCTTCATCCTCGCGCTCGCGGTGTGCTTCCTGTTTTTGCTGGCGGGCGATCCGCTGGTGCAGCAGCCGCTGCTGGCGCTGGGTTCCAACCGCGTTGCCGATGCCTTGGCGAGCCTGAGCCTGATGGCGCACTTCGAGGCCATTGCGCGCGGCGTGCTGGATTTCGGTGACGTGACCTACTTCGTGTTGACGATTGTCTTCTGGCTGGCTGCGAACGTGCTGATCCTGGACGCGAGGCGTGGCGGATGAGGCTGCGCTGGCGCGGACGCCTGTGGTTGCTGCTGCCGATCCTCGCGGTGGCGTACATGCTGCTGGTGCTCGGCGCTGCGCGCTGGCTCGGCGGCGAGCGCATCGACCTGACCCGCGACCATCTGTACACGCTGTCACCGGGCACACGCAACATCATCGCCAACCTCAAGCAGCCGATCGACCTGACGCTGTATTTTTCCGACCGTGCCAGCCACGCCTTGCCGCAATTGCGCGCCTACCACCAGCATGTGCTGCACATGCTCGAACAAGTGGAGCGGCGTTCGCACGGGCGCGTTCACCTGACCCGGATCGATCCGCTGCCGTTTTCCGAGGACGAGGACCGCGCGACCGCGGCCGGTTTGACCTCGGTGCGCGGCGAGGGCACGGGCGAGTCGATCTTTTTCGGTCTGGCGGGGCGCAATGCCGGCGACGGGCGCACGTCGGCCATTCCGTTCTTCCTGCCTGCGAAGGAACCGTTCCTCGAGTACGACGTGGCGCGGTTGCTGCACGATCTCAGCATCACGCATGCACCCCGCATCGCGATCTACAGCGGCCTGCCGATCTGGGGCGGTACCGATGCGGAAGGCAATGCGTCGCCGGCATGGACCGCGTTGCAACAGGTGCAGCAGTTGTTCGACGTGCAGCGCCTGGATCCCGCGTCGCTGGCTGCGCTGGCGCCGGGCGATGCGGCGGTGCTGGTCTTGATCCAGCCGGCCGGATTGACGCACGCGGACGTCCGCGCGATCAATCGCTACGTGCAGGGCGGCGGCCGTTTGCTGGTGTTCGTGGATCCCGATTCGGAAGTCGATGGCGGCGAGTCGTCCGACTTGCGCACGCTGTTCCAGGCATGGGGCGTGGCGTTCGACACCGATCGCGTGCTGCTGGATCGGTCGCGCGCGCTCACGGTGCAGTCGCCGGTGACGGGTGCACCGGTGCGGCATCCGGCGGTGCTCGGGTTGACCGGCGAAGAACTCAACCGGCGCGACCCTGTGACGCAGGCCTTGAGCGTGATCGATGTGGCATCGAGTGGTTATTTCGGCTTGCTGCCGGATGCGCAGGTGCGGCTTGACCCGCTGATCCAGAGCACCACCGAGGCGATGGTGGTACCACCCCAGCGCGTGCGCGACGCCAGCGATCCGGCGTCGTTGTACAAGGATTACGCGCCGGACGGTGAGCACTACGCCATCGCCGTGCGCATCGAAGGGAAATTGCCCGATGCGTTCGCGGGCGACCAAGCCGCCAAGGCGTCCGCGCGCAAGCCGGAAGTGATCCTGGTCGGCGACACCGACTTGTTGTCCGATCGCCTGTGGGTGCTGCCGAGTTCGACCGAGGGCCAGACGCTGATGAGCCCGTTCGCCAATAACGGCGATTTTTTCGTGAACGCCATCGACGACCTTGCCGGCCCATCGAACCTCATCGCGATCCGCGGGCGTGCGGTGAACGAACGCCGCTTCACGCGCGTGGACATGCTGCGCCGGCAGGCGGACGAAAAGTTCAAGGCCAAGCAGATCGAATTGCAGGCCGAACTTGAGGACACCGAAAAGCGGCTGGCCGCGCTCAAGCAGGGTGCGCAGGGCCGCAGCCGGACCGCGGCGCAGAAGGCGGCGGTGGGGCAGTTCACCCAACGCAAACTGGCGATCCGCGGCGAGTTGCGCGCGGTGCAGCGCAGCCTCGACGCCGACATCGAACGGCTGTCCATGCAACTCAAATTCGTCGACATCCTGCTGATGCCGATCCTGGTGGTTCTGGTGGGATTGCTGTACGGACTGTGGCGGATGCGCCGGCGCGCGTCGGGAGGGCGGTGGCGATGACGGATGCGGCCATGGCGCGCTGGGCGGGCGTTGCGGCGTCGGTGGCCGGCGCCAGCGCGGTGATCCTGGGTGCGCTCGGCGCACATGCGCTGCATGCGAAGCTGTCGCCGCAGATGCTGGATGTCTGGCATGTCGCGGTGCAGTTCCAGTTCTGGCACGCGCTGGCTTTGCTCGCCTGCGCGCTGATGCGGCGCACGCACGCCACGCACTTGGCGGCCGTGCTGTTCGCTCTCGGCATCGTGCTGTTTTGCGGCAGCCTGTATGCACTCGCACTCGGTGCGCCGCACATGGTCGGCGTGATTACGCCGCTGGGTGGATTGGCTTTCATCGCCGGCTGGATTGTGCTCGGCGTGGGTTTTTTGTGGAGAGATGAATGAAAGGGTTCTTGATTCCGCGTGGTTTCGATGTCGATGCCGCCACCGCGCATCTTGCGAAGTGCGATCGCAAGCTGGGCAAATGGATGCGCCGGATCGGGCCGCTCGAACATGATTTCGGCGCGCGCTTCGAACCGGTCGATGCATTGGCCCGTTCGATCCTCTATCAGCAGTTGTCGGGCAAGGCCGCCGCCACCATCACCGAACGCGTGCGCCAGCGCATGCCGCGCGGCGGCAAAATCAGTGCACGCGGAATCGACGGTGTCGATGATGCGGGCCTGCGCGCCGCCGGCGTGTCGCGCAACAAGATCGCCGCGCTGCGTGATCTCGCGGCCAAGTTCCACGCTGGCATCGTGCCGACGTCCGCGCAGCTCGATCGCATGTCCGATGAATCCCTCATCGAACATCTCGTGCAGGTGCGCGGCATCGGCCGCTGGACGGTCGAAATGCTGTTGATGTTCCGGCTCGGCCGCGCCGACGTGCTGCCCGTCGATGACCTGGGCGTGCGCAAGGGCGCACAAATCGTGCATGGCTTCGAGGAAATGCCGCCGCCGCGCATGCTGCGCGAGTTTGGCGAGCGCTGGGCACCGTACCGCACGCTCGCCGCGTTCTACCTGTGGCGGGTGTGCGATGCCGCCAACCCGCCCAAGCCCGGCGCGAAGCCGGTCAAGCGTTCGCAGGAGTGAGACGGCATCAGGACGATCCGGCCGACTGTCGCAACAAATCGCGGATGCATTGAACCGTCGGTCGACGAAACGGCTTGGCTCCAGAACTCGACAGAGTGCTTCGATGGAAGCTGATCAACTGTGCACTTCAAACTTGATGCTACGCCGGATAAGTGAACGCTGTTGCACTGGCGTCCTCCAAGACATTGCCATACAAGCCCCACTCCGCCTGATCCTCTGCAGCAGCAAAGACAAACCAAAGCGCGGAAATTTGCAGGGACGGTATTGTGAGTTCACTTGGAGGGAGCCTACCGCGGCGGTTGAGAAAAACCGCAACGGTTAGTGACGCAGATGAATACTTGACCAAGCCATCAACGAGGCCTTGTAGCGTGGCCAGACCGTTTAACGACTCCGGGACAAGCTCTTTGAGTTGAACAGGAGCGAAGTGCTGACCTTGGTCTGACCCCCATGTTGCAATGAAGTCGTAATCGGATGCTTCAATTGGGCAAAAGCGTACCGACAGTCCGATACGCTTTGACATGCCGTAGCAGAAGAGCGCGGCTTGACGATACTCGCGTGGTCCCTTTAGAGCGTTTGTTCGTAAGTGCTTTACATGAGGCGAGATATCGGACGTAGCCACAACAAGCTCGACAGCACGCAGCTCGCGCAGCGCCACTTCAGGATCGCGATATGCAAGCTTTGCTGCTTCGTTGAGTGCTGCGCGATCCATATACGGCCTAACGCTTGAATTAAGCCGCCGGCAGCCCGCGTAGCGGGATGACGGTCGGCTTGAATGAACTGTTAGCTCTCTTACGAGTTGACGCCAATTTCAACACGCATTTGTAAGATTATTTTGTCTTTTAGTAGTTTAGCCTGTTTGCCCATTGCAGTTAGCTCTACTGCAACAGGACTCTTAATGGAAACTTCTGAGAAATTTGTCTGCATTTCCTCCAACCACTTGGTTGACATCTGCAACATGCGTTGATTCAAGGCCTCGAATTCACCTGTAAGCCGCAACAACTCATTGGAACCAACGATTTTTAACGTAGTGAGTTCTTCGGTAGCCTTAAGGTGGGCCGACATGATCTGACCGGGGAACTTGCCAACAGCCTCGTTGAAACTAACGATAGCCTCCGGAGAGTTGTCAGATCTAAGCAGCTTAAGAAACTCATCTTGAAGTGTGACTCTAGAAAAGTACTCGTAGTCTTGACCGGTCTGCTGGGCGGCCAACTCGTACTTCTTGAAGTACTCCGTGTACGCCGCAGTTCTGACTGCCAGGAGGGTATTTGCCCGCTCACGCCTGCCTTTGGACCAGTGCATGAGGAGTGGAACTATAACTGACGCGATAACTACACCTGCCGCTGGAACAATGATTGTCGGTGCAAGCCATGGGTTGGGTGGAAGGGCGCTCGCAGCCTCCAATAGCATGGTTGTCCCCTAAGAGAGCTAACGATGGAGTTCAGCCGCGGCGCACGAGGAGCGAAGCGACGAGGGCGACGTCGGCTGCAACGAGTTGTTAGGTTGGCGGCGCGCCGACCTTGGAACGCGATAATATATGCCAGCCTATTTGTCACATGGGATGACTGTGTCTTGCGCGGCGACTATCTGCCAGTTGCCGTTGCGCTTCAGCCACGTGTCGGTCCAGATCTGGCAACGTTTAGCTTCAGTACCGTCCGCAGCTTTTTGGACCCGACTTTCCGATCCATAGGCCACGGCAGTGGAGTCCCCGAAGAACCGAACCTTTACTTCACCAAGCCGGCAATCACGTGACGTCTTGTTGGGCTCATCTGAGATTGCGTCTGCCTTTGGGTAGCGATGACCAGTGGTTGAAGTACCTTGATAGTCATCGGCGATAAAGACACCAAGATCTGGCTGTGTGCTACAAGCGGCATTTGCCCACTTGGCCTCGCTAGCGACCATGAACTTGACGGTCGGCTCGTCAGATGCACCCCACCTCGAGTCTTGAGCCAGGCTTGGCGCAGCCGACGAGCAAAGGAGGGAAAACGTTGCGATAACGAGCGCTGTACGTGCCATCTTTGTTTCCTCTGTATTTTGCAAGCGTGTAAGCGAGCGCATGACTGGATTCCGACACCTAACGCCCGAAATCAGCGGCGCCTACCCGCGTAGCGGGTTGGCGTCCGCTGCATTGAGATGTTAGCGGCCAACGCGAACGTTGCGCACGCCACAAACGGCAAACACTGCAACTATGTATTACGCT
>Ga0207707_10000370_pt1 | contig 47164 bp, 37 predicted proteins | sample KBSC83BmetaG_FD_184336 | JGI IMG/M metagenome (GOLD analysis project Ga0207707, IMG submission 184336) | Corn rhizosphere microbial communities from Kellogg Biological Station, Michigan, USA - KBS C8-3B metaG (SPAdes) (version 2) | ecosystem: Host-associated > Plants > Roots > Rhizosphere ... | reverse complement strand
GCCTGCACGATTTCGACGCGATCGCCTTCGTGCAGCGTGTGTTCGGCATGCCGGCTGCGCGGTACGATTTCACGATTCACTTCCACCGCGACGCGGCGATCGCCGTATCCGTTTCCCTCGAGCAGCCGGGTTACCGTTGTGGCCGCGCCGCATTCGCGAGGCTCGCCGTTGAGAAAAATCTTCATGAGTGCAGTTTAACGCCCCGCGATGGCAAATCGCGGGGCGTTGCAAACCGATACATCAGCGGAGTGGATTGCCGCTGCTCTCGGGAGGGTGCTTCTTCGGCGGTGGCTCGCGGCGTTGTGGAGCAGGCCGGTTGCGCGGTTGCGGCGCGCGTTGCACTTCGCGCTGCTGCACCTGCCGCTGCATTTGCGCGTCGCGCTGCTGTTGCATCTGAACGGCACGCTGTTGTTGCATCTGCTGTTCGCGCGCGCGTTGCTGTTCCTGCATTTGCGCCTGGCGTTGCTGCTGTGCCTGCTGGTCACGCGCGCGTTGCTGTTCCTGCATTTGCGCCTGGCGTTGCTGCTGTGCCTGCTGGTCACGCGCGCGTTGCTGCTCCTGCATTTGCGTCTGGCGTTGCTGCGGTGCCTGCTGCTGCGCCTGTTGCGCACGTGCGCGTTGCTGTGCCTCGGCTTGCCGCTGTTGCTGCGAGGCACGGTTGTCGACCTGCTGCGGCACGCGTTCGACCGGCCGCACCACGGGCAGCCGGCCCGATGCCGGTGCGTTCCGCTGCGGCTGCTCGGCGGGCCGGATCACCGGCGCGCGCGGCAGCGTGGCGGGTTCGCGCGGGTGCGCGAAGCGCGCGGATGGCAGTTCGTTGGGGCGCTGTGGGGCGTTGCGCACCTGGTTCACGGGTGCCTGGATCGGGTGCACCGTGTTCTTGAACGGCTCGGTCGGACCTGCGCGGCGCGCGGGCGGTTCGCCAGCGCGCGGTGCCACGACCGGACGCGTCGGTTGCGTGCGCGCCGCCGGTTCCGCGGGCCGCGGCGGAGTCGTGCGATGCATGGCGCCGATCGCGGCGGCACCCGCGGCTGCGCCCGCGGCCGCGGGAACCAGCTTCACGCGATCATTGCGCGGTGCCGGACGCGTCTTCTGCAGGTTCTGCATCTGCGCAGGTGTCAATGGCTGACCATGCTGGCTGGCGATGACTTTCTGGCGCGCGGCGAAATCGACCGGACGCGGCGGTGGCTGGTGACGTGCGACCACCGGGCGGGCGAACGGCTCGCGGCCTTTGATCGTCGCGGGCCGCGCGGTGGGGTTGCGCAAGCCCAGGCTGCTGCGGTCCGGATTGACGCTGGGACGCAATGCGACCTCGGTGCGTGCGAGCTGATTGCGGTTCAGCTTCAATACCGCCGGTCGCACCGGCCGCGCGCCGGTGAAGACGTTGCGTGGCACGGCCGTCACCGCGCCCGGCATTCTGCGGTAAGCGTAGTCGTGCCCGCCGCGTGGCGGGACGCGACCCGCACGGTAGTCGCCGTAAAAGTTGTTGATGACCGTCTTGTTGACGTAGACATTGCGGATATTGGTGACGTTGACGTTCGTGAAGTAATTCCGTGAAGCATGGAACCACGGCACGTACACGTCGCGTGGACCCAGCGGGAACCAGCCCACCGGACCGCCACCGCCGAGGTTGACCGACACCGAGAAGCCCGAGCCGCCGACGAACGCGACCAGCGCCGGCGCATACACCGGGCGCACGTGCACCGGCCCCGGCATCCAACCCCAACGATCGCGGGCGTAAACCCAGCGGCCGTAGTGGAACGGCGCAAAGCCCCACGGCTCGTCGCCGACCCAGGTCCAGCCCCACGGGTCGATCCATGCCCAGTGGCCATAGCGATAAGGCGCCCAGCCAGCGGGCACCGAACTCGGATACCAGACGTTGCCGTATTCCGGCACGTCATTCCATTGGCCGTACTGGTCCAGATCGTCAGCGCCGATCATGTCGGGTGGGACGTATTGCTGTTCCTGCTGTGTGTAGCGGTTGTAGTTCGCATCGCGCACTTCGCAGAAACGGTCGAAATCGTCGGGCTGCGGCAGTCCGGTGGCCTCGACGCTGGCGAGCGCCGAATCGTTGAAGCGGTAGGACGTGCCCGCGGCCACTTGCCGGCTGACGCCGTTCTCGCCGTACACCGTGCCGGAGCCCTGGAACACGGTGACCATGCTGCCCGTGCCGCTGGGGTCGTCGTCGATGCGGTAGATGCCCGGCGCCGAAGCGACGAACGCCACGGTGGGCGTGTCCACTTCGAAGTTTTCGCCTTGCGCAAGCTGGCGCACCGCGAGGTTCAGCGTGCCTTGCGAAAGTTCGACCTGCACGTTGTCCTGGTCGAGGTTGAGGAAGTCGAACGCGCTGTCGTTGTCGATGCGGACCGAGGCGTCGCCGAGTTCCAGCACGGCGCGGCCGTCGTTGCCGGTCAGCAGGCGATCGCCGATCACCATCGGGCGGTTGACTTCGACCGAACCCCAGTCGCTTTCCCCGGCCGGCGCGAATTGCACCTGGCCGGACAGGGACGCGAGCCGCGCGACGCGTCCGGGCGCCTGGCTGGAATCGTCGGACGCCTGTGATTGATCGGGATCGGAAGGCTGCGGGCTGTCGTATTGCTGCGCCTGGACCGTGGCCACGCCGAGCAGCAAGGTGCAAACGCCGGTGGCGACCAGCAGCTGACGCGAAAGGCGGAAGCGGGACATGGGAAACCCCCGTGGCAGAACCGGGCGCTTATGGGTTGCGTCGGTGCGGCGCCCCTCGTCCGACGCGTTCATCTCAACCCAGCCGCGCTGAATGCGCGCCTGCTGCGGTCAGTATCCTAAGCGTGGCCTAAGAAAGCGTTTAGCCAGCGTTCGGCGGTCGTTGCGCGGCCGCCGCGCGCGTCGTTACCATCCTGCCTCCGGCGCGGGTGTAGCTCAATGGTAGAGCTGTAGCTTCCCAAGCTACTGACGAGGGTTCGATTCCCTTCACCCGCTTGTCTCGAAGCCGTTTTGCAGATTGCGGTTCAAGGGATATGCAGCGCTTCCGCGGCTCGGACCTTTCGCACCCCCATAACCCCCATTCGTTCGCACGCTTTCGCACGCGAACGAATCGCCCCCTTGACTCAAGGGGGCAGGAAAACCGGCAGTCGAGTACGCGCAAGTGAAAATCGCGATCCTGTCCCGCAACTCCAGGTTATATTCAACGGCGAGGCTGGTGGCAGCGGCGCGCGCGCGCGGTCATCGCGTTCGCGTGCTCGATCCGCTGCGCTGCTACATGCGGATCGCGCACGACGGGTTTGTCGTGCATTACGGTGGTCGCGCCCTGAAGGGGATCGACGCGGTGATCCCGCGCATCGGCGCCTCGGTGACGTTCTATGGCACCGCCGTGTTGCGCCAATTCGAAATGATGGGCGTGTATACGCCAAGTTGCTCGGACGCGGTGTTGCGGGCGCGCGACAAGCTGCGCAGCCTGCAGATACTCGCCAGCCACGGCATCGACTTGCCGGTGACGGTGTTTGGCGACAACCCGGACGACACGTCGGACCTTCTGAGCATGCTCGGCCCGGCGCCGCACGTGATCAAGCTCAACGAAGGCGCGCAGGGCAGCGGGGTGGTGTTGGCGGAAAAAGCCGCCGCGTCGCAGAGCGTGATCGAAGCCTTTCGCGGCCTGTACGCCAATTTCCTGGTGCAGCAATTCGTGCGCGAAGCGAACGGGCGCGACATCCGCTGCTTCGTGGTGGACGATCGCGTAGTTGCGGCGATGGAGCGCGCCGCGATGGACGGCGATTTCCGCGCCAATCTGCATCGCGGCGGCACCGGCAGCCCGGTGAAACTGAGCGTCGCAGAGCGTCGCATTGCGCTGCGCGCTGCCAAGGTGCTCGGCTTGGGTATCGCCGGCGTGGATCTGCTGCGATCCGCGCGTGGTCCGCTGGTGCTGGAAGTGAATGCCTCACCAGGGCTGGAAGGTATCGAAACGGTGACGGGCGTGGATGTGGCGGATGCGGTGATTCGCCATCTGGAAAAAGCGGCAGCGATGCAATAAACCGCTCTCCATCTCCACGAGAACGATAGTACGAAAGAAGTCGTTGACAAGATTCGGGAAGAGGGGATAGCATGACGTTGCCCGTGCCGCCCAGGCTCGAAATCGTGAATTTTTTGGGGGTAAAAATGAAAGCATCCAATCGATTGGTTCTCTCGCTCGCGATCGGCGCGCTCATCCTGCAAGGTTGTGCGGAAACGGGTGGGACCCGGCCGGATATGGCACAGGTAGCAAGCACTCCCACACAGACAACGGCACCTTCCGCGCCTGTTTCAAAACCGGCGGAGGCAGCCATTCCCGAGAATGAAGGCAAGCCGGTCATCGCGGCCGATACCAAGGACAACTTCGACGCAGTGGCCGCAGCGGTCCGGCAGGAGATGCAGTCGGGCGGACGATTCTCTTTTGTCAGCAAGGCAGGCCGAGGAACCGTCGACTCCAAGTTGACCGACATGGCCGCCTTGTTCGATCAATTCGGCAGTGTGGAGAAGATGAATCCGACGGCGCGGGAGAGGCTGCTGGGAGATCAGAATTCCATCAACGAGGTTCTTGCGCGCTACGATGGCAATCGCCGGGTTTGCTGGCAGGAAACGCCTGTGGGAACCCATTTCCCCAAGACGGTTTGTCGCACGATGGCGGAGATACAGAACGCACGCGAGAATGCCCAGAAAAATCTGCAATATTCCCGGCAGCTTCAACAACAGGAGAGCCAGATCATCAACAGCCCGGCGCCGGGTGGCGGGCATTGAAAATGATTCCTCCGCGGCCGCTCAAGTTCGTACGGTGCGGTCGCAATTACTGCACTGGCAGCAAGGAGTTGTTGCGCGGTCCCGTCTTTCAACTGCCGTAAGCGTGATATAGATTCATCGAGCAGACGATTGGTTGTCGGAGCCAAGCAGATGAACAGTCTCAAGCCGACGTTGCCTCGTCCCACCGAGGCCGAGCTCGAAATCCTGCAGGTACTGTGGGAACACGGCGCCTGCACGGTTCGTGACGTGCACGAGGTTCTGCACCGGCGTGGCGGCACGGGTTACACGACCGCGCTGAAAATGCTGCAGATCATGCACGACAAGGGATTGGTCGAGCGCGACGAGTCGCAGCGCGCGCACGTCTACCGCGCGGTGGTCAGCAAGGAACGCACCCAGAAGAAGTTCCTGTCCGACATGCTGCAGCGCGTATTCGATGGCTCGCCTTCGCGGCTGGTGCTGCAGGCGCTGGGCGACCACAAGGCCAGCCGTGAGGAGCTGCAGGAAATCCGCTTGCTGTTGAACCGCCTCGACAAGGAAGCTGGCAAATGAACATGCTCGCAGCCTTCTCGATCAGCGTGTCGGTCCTGGGCTGGTGCCTCCTGCATTTCGTGTGGCAGGCCGCCGCCATCGGTGTGGCCTATGCCTTGTTGCGTGCCGTGCTGCCCCGCGGCAACCCGCGTTACCTGGCGGCCATGCTCGCGCTGATTGCGATGGCAGCGTGTCCCATCGTGACCGGTTTGCACGAGTTCTCCCTCGCTGCAGCTCCGGTGGGACTTGCCGGTGTGACAGCGACTGCGGCTCCTGTCCGTGCATCCCACCACTTGGCTGCTGCGACGAACCTGTCCTGGCGCTCGCTGATCGGCGCCTTGTTGCCTTGGCTGGTGCTGGCGTGGGCAGTTGGCGCCGGCGTTCTTGGCGCGCGCGTGTATCGTCAGTGGCGTGGGTTGCGCCGCATGCTGGCTGTGGCAGAGCAATTGCCCGAATGGCAATCGCGTGCACGGCAATTCGCCGAGCGCCTCGGCTTGCGGCGGATGGTGCCGGTGCTGGCGAGCGTGCGGGTGGCGACCCCGACCCTGGTCGGGTGGGTAAAACCCGTGGTGGTGCTGCCACTGGCGGTACTCGCACGCATGCCGCCCGAGCAAATCGATATGGTGTTGGCGCACGAGCTAGCACATCTCAAGCGCCTGGACCACATTGCCAATCTGTTTCAGGTGCTGTTGGAGACGTTGTTCTTCTATCACCCCGCCGTGCATTGGGTTTCGCGCGAGGCGCGCAACGAGCGGGAGCTGTGCTGCGATGCGTTGGCCTTGCGTGTTACAGGCGGAGAACGCCGTGACTTTGTAGCAGCGTTGGCGGGACTGGAGGATTTTCGCGCCGGGCATGCTGACCTGGCCTTGGCCGCCAGTGGCGGGGTCCTGGTTGAGCGTGCGTGGTTCATTGCGGGCGGCGCACCACAGCGCCGGCCGCTCCATCTGCGTGGCAACATCGCCGTGGCCGTATCCGTTGCGTTCGTTTTGGGGCTGGGTGGGATAGGGTGGCGGGAGCTTGCATGGCAGCAGCGCGCCGAGGCCCTGGTTGCCGCCAACGATGCTTCGGTAATGCAACAGGTTCGGCAGGACGCAGTGCATCCGCTCACGTTATTGCCGTTGTCTTCGGTGCTTTCCGGTTTGCATTTGCGGCCCGTGGCTCCGGCAGTGGCCCCTGTTCCGGCCACCGTTGAGGTCGTTGCGGCGCCGGAGATTCGTGTCGCGCCGGTTACGCTGCCCGCGTGGACGTTTGCAGATATCCAAACACACATTGCGCCCATTGCCACGCCGTCTGCCGAACCGTTGTCCGCGCCGATCACCACGCCGCGCGTATTGCGTGCGGCGCGGCCGGTTTACCCTTCGCAAGCCTTGATCGCGGGCATGCAGGGACAGGTGGTCGTCGAGTTCGCGTTGGATGGCGCAGGCGTGCCGCGAGGTCTGGAAATAGTGAGCGCAAGTTCCAGTCAATTCGATACGGCTGCCTTGCAGGCAATGGCGAACTGGCGGTTCGCGCCACCCGCGATACCCGGTCGGCGTTACCGCCAAGCCTTCACGTTCCAGCTCGGGGCAGATGCCACCGATGATTCGGCCGCGGCCCAGGCATGCATGGTGACGACGGGTACGCATATCTGCCGGCGTGTGTCCGGCGCCGATTCGGGCGTGCAGGTATTGCGGCCGAATGGCTGAATGCGTGGCCGACGGCCGCAGCGCGATTGCACGTTTCTCGCTAAGCTTGCGCAATGGCGCACGAATGCGCGTTAGCCGGGACATGCCATGCGCGTGCTGGTGATCGAGGACAACAACGACATCGCCGCCAACATCGGCGATTACCTTGAGGATCGCGGCCACGTGGTCGATTTCGCCGGCGACGGCGTGACGGGCCTGCACTTGGCCGTGGTCAACGACTTTGACGTGATCGTGCTGGACCTGACCCTGCCGGGCATGGACGGCATCATGGTGTGCAAGAAGTTGCGCGGCGAGGCGCACAAGCACACGCCGGTGCTGATGCTGACCGCGCGCGATGCACTGGAGCAGAAACTCACCGGCTTCGAATCTGGCGCCGACGACTACATGACCAAGCCGTTTGCGCTGCAGGAGTTGGCGGCGCGGCTGGAAGTGCTGGCGCGCCGCGGCAAGGGACCGAAGAGCCGGGTGCTGAAGATTGCCGACCTCACCTACAACCTCGACACATTGGTGGTGACGCGTGCCGGTGAGTCGATCCAGTTGAATCCGATAGGGCTGAAGCTGTTGCAGGCGCTGATGGAAGCCAGCCCTTCGGTGGTCACGCGCCAGGATCTCGAGCAGAAAGTGTGGGGCGAGGAGTTGCCCGATTCGGATTCGCTGCGCGTGCACATCCACGGCCTGCGCGCCGCCATCGACAAGCCCTTCGACAAGCCGTTGATCCATACACGCCACGGCATCGGCTACCGCATGGTCGATCCGGATGCAGTCCCGGCGTAAGCTCCGCTTCCGGCTGATCGTCACCTTCACGCTGTTCGGCTTCGGCCTGAGCGCGCTGTTTGCCGTCGCTTCGTTGTACGTGCGCGCCAAGGTCGAGAACCAGCTGATCGACAAGAGCATCGAGGCCGATCTTCTGCAGGCGGTGGAGAACAAGCACCTGCACCCGGAGCAACCACCGCATTCGGACCTGATCGTCGTCTGGTTCTGGAACGACCACACCGTTTACCAGGCGCCGCTGGCCTGGCAGGGTTTGCAGCCCGGGGTGTATGACATGCGCGGCGGTACCGGGAACCTGCCACAGCGTTACAAGCTCGCGGTGGTACGCAAGTACGGGCTGGATGCCTTCCTCACCTACGACATCAGCCGCGAGAGCGTCGGCAAGCGCCAGTTGGTCACCAGCCTGATCACCGCCGTGCTGTTGTTCACGTTGTTGTCGTTCGCGCTGGGCTACTGGCTTTCGCGGCGCGTCATGCGCCCGGTCACCGACCTCGCGCAACGCCTGCGGGCATTCCGCAGCGGCCGCAAACTGGAACCGCTGGCACCGCACTTCGCGGAAGATGAAGTGGGCGAGCTGGCCGCGGCGCTGGATGATTATGCGCAGCGCCAGAGTGCACTGATCCAGCGTGACCGTGAATTCAATTCCGACGTCAGCCACGAATTGCGCACGCCGTTGGCGGTGATCGCCAGCACGACCGAGCTGCTGCTGGCAACGCCCGACCTCCCCGAAAAACTGCACATCCGCTTGCAGAGAATCGCGCGCGCCGTGCGCCAATCCACCGAGCTGACCCAGGCATTGCTGTTGCTGTCGCGCGCCGAACGATCGGGCCCGGTCGATGGTGAAACCACCGACGTTGCCAGGGTGGTGGAGGAAGTCGTCGATACCCATCGTCCGGATCTGGGCCGCAAAACGATCGAATTGCGCGCCGAAATCGAATCGCCGGTCACGGTGGAGGCGCCGTCCTCGGTGGTGGCGGTGGCGTTGGGCAATCTGGTAGGCAACGCCTGCAAATACACCCAGGAGGGAGAGATCGTGGTGCGCGTGCAGGCCGGGCGCGTCCGGATCGAGGACACCGGCCAAGGCATCAAGGCCGAGGACGCCGAGCATCTGTTCGAACGGGGTGTGCGCGGGGAGGGCGAGACCGTAAAGGGTGCCGGGTTGGGCCTCGCCATCGTGCGCCGGTTATGCGAGCTCTATGGTTGGCGGGTATCGCTGGAGCCGCGTGCCGAGCGGGGGACCGTTGCGACCCTGGATTTCGGCGGCGGCGAGACACAGGGCTAGGGTCTGTTGACAGGCCCTAATCCGGGCGGCGCGGGAACTGCCGGCTCTGTTGCATTCCCGCAAACAGCACTGGCGTATACTCGATTCCGGCTTGGGTTGCGGCCCTTGCTGGAACGGAATTTGCAAGAATTGGGGTACAGTGGGGCCGTCTGCGGCCGTCGCGCCGAGATGGTGCGCGCATTCTTGGAGGGGGTTGATGGATATCGCCGAACTGTTGGCCTTTTCGGTCAAGAACAAGGCTTCGGACTTGCACCTGTCGGCGGGACTGCCGCCCATGATCCGGGTCGACGGCGACATCCGCCGCATCAACCTGCCCGCGCTCGAGCACAAGCAGGTGCACGCACTCGTGTACGACATCATGTCGGACAAGCAGCGGCGTGATTACGAAGAATTCCTGGAAGTCGACTTCTCGTTCGAGATTCCCGGTCTCGCGCGCTTCCGCGTCAACGCGTTCAACCAGAACCGCGGCGCCGGCGCGGTGTTCCGCACCATTCCCGCCGAGGTATGGACCCTGGAAGACCTGGGTACGCCCAAGATTTTCAAGGACCTGATCGAGCAGCCGCAGGGCCTGATCCTGGTCACCGGGCCAACCGGTTCCGGCAAATCGACCACGCTCGCGGCCATGGTCGACTACGTCAACAAGAACCACTTCGGGCACATCCTCTCCATCGAGGACCCGATCGAATTCGTGCACACCGCGCAGAAATGCGTGATCAACCAGCGCGAGGTGCACCGCGACACCCACGGCTTCAACGAGGCGCTGCGTTCGGCACTGCGCGAAGACCCGGACTACATCCTGGTCGGCGAAATGCGCGACATCGAAACCATCCGCCTGGCGCTGACCGCCGCGGAAACCGGACACCTGGTGTTCGCCACGCTGCACACCAACTCGGCGGCCAAGACCATCGACCGCATCATCGACGTGTTTCCCGCCGGCGAGAAGCCGATGGTGCGTTCGATGTTGTCGGAATCGCTGCGCGCGGTGATCACGCAAACCCTCCTGAAAAAGGTCGGCGGCGGCCGCGTGCCGGCGTGGGAAATCATGGTCGGCATTCCGGCGATCCGGAACCTGATCCGCGAGGACAAGGTGGCGCAGATGTATTCGTCCATCCAGACCGGTCAGCAGTTCGGCATGCAGACCATGGACCAATGCCTGCAGGATCTGGTGCGGCGCGGCCTCATCACGCGCCAGGATGCGCTGTTGCGCGCCAAGGTGAAAGAAACATTCAAGTGAGTGCAGGATGCACTCATCCCGTGCAGCACATGGACGTGTGCTGACATGGACTGCGAAGGCAGGATGCCGGAGCGAACATCGGCAAAGCCGATGGCCCGAAGGGCGAGCCGCAGGATGCGGCGAGTTTTCCAGTTTTAGATCGCGGGATCCATTGACCCCGGGAGCAAACCCATGAGCGCAGTCGATTTCACATCTTTCCTCAAGTTGATGGTGCACAAGAAGGCGTCGGACCTTTTCATCACGGCCGGCGTCGCGCCGTCCATCAAGGTCCACGGCCGCATCGTGCCGATCACGCAGGCACCCCTGAGCCCGCAGGAAGCGCGCGACATGGTGCTCAACGTGATGAATCCGATCCAGCGTGAGGAATTCGAGAAAACCCACGAATGCCAGTTCGCCATCGGCGTCGCGGGCGTCGGCCGCTTCCGCGTGTCGTGCTTCTACCAGCGCAATTGCGTCGGCATGGTGCTGCGTCGGATCGAATCCAAGATTCCTACCGTCGAGGAGCTGAACCTGCTGCCGATCGTCAAGCAGCTCGCGATGACCAAGCGTGGCATCGTGATCTTCGTGGGCGCCACCGGCGCGGGCAAATCCACTTCGCTGGCCTCGATCGTCGGTTACCGCAACCAGAATTCGACGGGCCACATCATCACGGTCGAGGATCCGATCGAATACGTGCACAAGCACGAGGGCTGCATCATCACCCAGCGCGAACTTGGCATCGATACCGACAGCTGGGAAAACGCACTCAAGAACACGCTGCGCCAGGCGCCGGATGTGATCCTGATCGGCGAGGTGCGCACCCGCGAAACGATGGAGTACGCGATCCACTTTTCCGAAACGGGTCACCTGGTGCTGTGCACGTTGCACGCCAACAACGCCAACCAGGCGCTGGAGCGCATCGTCCACTTCTTCCCCGAGGACGTGCGCGACCAGCTTTACATGGACCTTTCGCTGAACCTGAAAGGCATCGTCGCGCAGCAGTTGATCCCGACGCCCGACGGCAAGGGCCGGCGCGTGGCGATGGAGGTGCTGTTGGGCACGCCGCTGGTGCAGGACTACATTCGCAAGGGCGAGGTCCACAAGATCAAGGACGTGATGAAGCAGTCCACCAACCTCGGCATGTGCACGTTCGACCAGAACCTGGTAGAGCTGTATCACGCCGGCCACATCAGTTACGAGGACGCGTTGCGCTACGCCGATTCCGCCAACGAGGTGCGTCTGGCGATCAAGCTGGCGCAGGGCGGCGACGCGCACTCACTGTCGCAGGGCCTCGGCGACGTCGAGCTGGTGGAGACCGCCGAGAAGGGGCACCGGCTTTAGTCGCGCCTTCGGCGCTTTTGCCCACTGCGTTCGCTGCAAGGAGTAAAGAGAAAGTCGCTCGCTGCGCGAGCTGTAAAGAGTCAAACGGAGAGCTGCAACCGCGCACTTTTGCCTTTCTCTTACCCTTTACAGGCGGCGCAGCCGCCGACTTTACCCTTGACCCTTTACTGCGGCGCGCGAGCGCCGCTGTCAGCGGTGCTGCACGACGCTGTCGATGTGCAAGCCCCTGGCGTCGATCTTCACGTCCATGTCGGCTGACTGGATCATCTTGCCCATCAGGTCGAACGCCGCGACTTCCTGTCGTACCTGCGTTTGGCTGGTGGCGGGCATCGCCGCCGCGAAACGTGAAATCCAGCTGCCCAGCAGCGGGTACATCTTGCCGTCGAAGTGCATCCGCAACAGCGTGTCGCCATTGCCCGCGGGTGCGTTCAGCGCACTCCCGAGTTGGGTTTCTTCTCCGTCGCCGATACCGACCGCGAGTGCGTTCGAGTTGGCCGCGATCCAGCCCTGGTTGCCGCCGCCCAGCGTGGCTTGGAGCCTGGGCGGCAGGTCGAAGGCCACCGGCTTGCCGTCGACTGGAATGCTCTTCAACGCGAACTGCGGCATGGTTTGCTGGATCTTCTGCGCAAGCCCGGCGGGATTCGAGCTGGCGACCAGCATGCGACCGGCGATCTGTGGGCCGATGTCCCACCTGTCCAGCACCAAGCGGAACCCGAGCATCGATGCCGCTTCCGGCGGCATCTGTACGGGCGGATTGGCGGCGGTCTGCGCAAACTTGTTGAGCGACTGCAACGCCGTGCACTTGTAGGTCTTGGCCGCTGCTGCTTCTGCGCGACCCTTGATGAAAGCCTGCCATTTCCGCAGCGGCAGCGCGAGCACCATGTCAAACATGGACTGATCGGCCTTTCCATCCATGCCCGGCACCGGCTGCTTCAGCGCGGTCAGCGCACCCAGCAGGCCGGGCGACAACTGCACGTCGACGCCGCCGCGGATTTCCTTCGCGGTATAGGTGGTGAAGCCCACGCTCGCGAGCGGCACCTGGCCTGCCAGCGATGCGAACTCGCTCGCGCACGCCGGGTTGGCCGCAGCATCGCCGTCGAGATCCCTGGCGAATTCGCGGGTGACTGCGTCCTTGCCATCGAACATGTTCGCGAACAGCTTCGGCAGGTCGACGAATCCCGATCCGTACTCGCCGTAACCGTTGTCGCTGTCGATGCGCGCCAGTCGATCCACCGCGTTGCTGGAAGGCTTGGCCAGGCCCAGCAGCCGTTTCAGAAGGTCTTCATTGGCGTTGGCGGGTGCCAAGGTCGCCACTAGCTGCTTGTCTTCGATGGCCACGAGCAAATGCAGCTTGGCGTTTGTGCCGCCGATCATCCAGTAGCTTTGCTTGCCGAGCGTGGCGACCGGCGTGGTCACGCCCGCGCGTTTTTCCACGCGCGCCCAGAATGCCTTGAAGGCGTCCGGCGAGGCCAGCTCGATGCGCATCACCGGCACGTCGCCGATGCCGTAGAACGCGTAAAGGGCGGATCGCGAAAGGCCGGTGGTTTGTGCAAGCTCTTTCGCGGAATGCACGTTGGCCAATTCGTCCTTGACCGCATTCAGTACCGTCGCAACCTCGGGATCCCTTTGACCGAAGGCATTGGCGAACTGGCCGAGCTGCTGGATCCGCATCGACATCAGTTCGTCATTGGCCTGGCCCCACGCGTCCGCGATGTCCTCGGGAACGCCCTTGGTATTGGCGAACAGGTACGGCGTGTCCGCGGGCGCGAACGTGATGGGTGCGTTGGAAGCGACGTGGTTGCCGCAACCGGCGAGCACGAGTGCGGAAACGCAGGCACCTGCAAGTGCGGCCCGGCGCAGGACTGGACGCATGGGTTTCTCCTTGTTCCCCGAAGCTGGAGGCGGATTATGCTGGCGTGGCGAGCAGCTCCGCCAGCACCGCCATGCGCGTCGCGACGCCGTTCGCCACCTGGTCGAGGATTCGCGATTGCGCGCCGTCGGCGACTTCGGGCGCGATCTCGATGCCGCGATTGATCGGGCCCGGATGCAGCACTTGGCAGTCGGGTTTGGCGAGCGCCAAGCGGCGCGTGTCCAGACCGTAGCGCGCGTGGTAATCGGCGGCTTCCGGAAACTGCGCGGCAGCCATGCGTTCCCTCTGGATGCGCAGCATGATCACGACGTCGGCGCCGGCGAGCGCGGCGTCAAAGTCTTCCGTGGACGCACAATCCGGAAAATCATCCGGCGATTCCGGCAGCATCGCGCGCGGCGCGCATAGGCGGATATCGCGCACGCCCAGCGTGTGCAGCGCGCGCGCATCGGAGCGTGCGACGCGCGAATGCCGGATGTCGCCGCAGATAACGACGTGCAGGTTTTCAAGATCGCGGCGGCGCTGACGGATCGTCAGTGCATCCAGCAAGCCCTGAGTCGGGTGCGCATGGGTGCCGTCACCTGCATTGATGATCGACACGTGGGAATTCGCGTGTTGCGCCAGGTATGCGGGCATGCCGTTTTCGTTGTGCCGCACCACCAGCGCGTCGAGGCCCATCGCCTCCAGAGTGTGCAAGGTATCGAGCAGGCTTTCGCCCTTGCTGGTGGAGGAATGTGACAGGTTGAAATTGAGCGTGTCCGCGCCCAAGCGTTTCGATGCCAGCACGAACGAGGTGCGCGTGCGTGTGGAAGGTTCGAAAAACAATGTCAGCACGGTGCGGCCGGCCAGGAGTTCGCGTGGCGCACCCTCGGTGCGGAAGCGTTCGGCGCGATCCAGCAAGCGGGTGAGTGCAGGGCGCTCCAGTTCTTCGAGGGTCAGCAGATGGCGCATCGAAATCCCTTTGCGATCATCCCTGATCGCGGCGTCGCCGAATCGATCGGCTGTAATGGAAGTCTTGAAGTTCGGCAGACCAGAACGGCCTTTACAGCCGCCATCCATGGCCAAGAGCTCCGCGGCCCGACTTTCAAAACAGCCGCTTCGATCCTGAATCCAGAGCGTGGCAGTTATTCGCGTTCGAGGTGCGTTTGGGTCAGCCAGCCCTCTAGGATAACGGCGGCGGCCAGCGAATCGATGTTTGCGGCATCGCGGCGGCGTGCGGAACCGGCCGCGCGTCGCGCGGCGAACCGGCGCGCGGCTTCCTGGGAGGTGTGGCGTTCGTCCACCATGTGCACGGGCAATTTGCTGTGTTCGGCCAATGCATCGGCGAACGCGCGCGCACTTCGCGTGGCGGCTTGTTCGCCACCGTCCAGCGTCAACGGCAGGCCCACGATCAGCGCATCGGGTTTCCATTCCGCCAACAACGCGTCGACGCGCGACCAGTCGGGTTGGCCCGCGCGCGCGGCGAGCGCTGCCAGCGGACGTGCGGAGCGGCTGATGCTGTTGCCGCTGGCCACGCCGATGCAGCGGGCGCCGTAGTCGAAACCCAAAACGCATCTGGTCATGCGTTTTTCTTCCTTCGCTTGCGAAGGGCGGAGCGAAGCGGACACGCGCGCAGCGCGAACGAGGTGGATGTCTGTTGTTTCCAGGATGGCGAACATTCCCCCGCGCTGTGCCCAGCGCCGCGCGCGTGGCACTGCGCGACCCCTTTCGTTTCGAAGGGGGCGGTCATGCGCGGCCGGAATAGGACGTCAGGTTCGCCGGATTGATTCCGACCAGCGCTATCGCGGCGTTCCAGCGGTCGTCCAGCGGCGTCTCGAAAAGGATGCGATCGTCGGCGTGCACCGTGAGCCACGCGTTGTCGCGCAATTCCTGTTCCAGTTGACCCGCGCCCCAGCCCGCGTAACCCAGGGTCACGAGTACCCGTGGCGGACCTTCGCCGTCGGCCATGGCGGCGAGGATGTCGCGCGAGGTGGTCACCGCGAGCATGTCGTTGACGCGGTAACTCGAATCCCATTCGCGTTCGCCCGGCGCGTGCAGCACGAAGCCGCGTTCGGGCTGGACGGGGCCGCCCATCAGAACGGGAGCGGAGGCGACTTCCACGCGCTCGCATGGCATGTGCATCTGTTGCAACACATCGCCCAATTTGTAGTCGGAGAGGCGATTGACCACCAGTCCCATCGCGCCCTCTTCGTCGTGCTGGCAGATGAAAGTGATGCCACGCGCAAAATTAGGATCGCCCATGCCCGGCATGGCGATCAGGAAATGGCCGGCCAGCGAAGGTGTCGCGGGTCTGTTCGTGGACGATTCGTCGACTCCTGCGGTCTTGCGCGGCGAATGCTTGGTCATGGCTTCGATTGTATGCCGCACGGCGCAGGTCAATGTGAATCGGTGCCGCGCGTCTGCAGCCGGTTGCCGGGCAGGAATTGCCATGTGCGCGTGATCACCAGTTCGGTGATGCGATGTCCTTGCGCGTCTTTCTCGCGCGGAATCGGTGGAAACGGTGCTGCCAGGTGCACGATGCGCGCTGCCGCATCGTCCAGGACCCGATACCCGGAGCTCGTGTTGACGCTGACGTCGCGCACCTGTCCGTCTGCCGAGATCGTCACGCTCAGGACGACGTTGCCGTGCAGGTGCCGGCGTCGCGCCGCATCCGGGTAGTTGAGATTCCCGATGCGCTCGATTCGATGCACCCATGCGACCTGGTAGGCGGCGTCGGCGATGCTTCGGGTATTGGCTGAAACATACTTGCGGCGCGGGCGCCGTGCGTACGCTTCCTGCTCATCGCGGACTTCCTGCGCCAGTCGCGCCATCTCGAGCCGCTGCCGCACCGGGGTCGGCGCGACCTGTTCCTGCGGTTGCGGTTCGGCGCGGGTATCGCGTTGCTGTGAAACCGTCGCGTCGGCATGGCTCGCGGTGGTGATGATGTGCGGGCCGCTGATCGTCTGCTGCGCGGGCGCGGCCGGCGACATTTCCCTGGGTGCAACGCCGGACTGGGTGACCGGCAGTGGGCCCGAGAAAGGTGCACCAGGACGATGCGCCTTGTCGCTGTTGCCGCCGCCCGCATTGTTGGCTTGCGCCAGGAAATCCGCCTTCGCAGGTGTCTCGGCATTGGACATGTTGATCAGGGTGACGTCCAGCGTCGGCAGGCTGGGCGCCGGTTTCGCGAAATGGAATCCGATGCCGAGGATCAGGATCGCGTGCAGCATCAACGAAAACAGCAAGGCCGCGCCAAAATGGTTGGCGCCGAAGCCCGTCGCTTCAGTGGATGCCACCGCATTCATGCCGCGCGCGTGGCCTCGATCGCGTCGAACACCGTGCCCGCGATGTTGAGGCCGAATTGCGCGTCCAGTTCGCGTGCGCACGTCGGCGAAGTGACGTTGACCTCGGTGAGGTAATCGCCGATCACGTCCAGCCCGGCCAGCACGATGCCGCGCCGCGCGAGTTCCGGACCGACTTCGGCCGCGATCCAGCGATCGCGTTCCGAGAGCGGCTGACCGACGCCGCGGCCACCTGCCGCAAGGTTCCCGCGGAAATCGGTGCCCTGCGGGATGCGCGCCAGCGCGTACGGAATGGGTTCGCCATTCACGATCAGGATTCGTTTGTCGCCCCTGGCAATTTCGGGAATGAACTTCTGCGCCATCACGAAGCGGCGGTTGTCACCGGCGAGGGTTTCCAGGATGGAGTTGAGGTTGGGATCGTCGCCGCGCGAACGGAAGATGCCGCGGCCGCCCATGCCATCCAGCGGCTTCAGCACGACTTCGCCATGCTCGCGCGCGAAGCGCCGCAATTCGCCGCGGTCGCGCGCCACCAACGCGGGCGCGCAGCATTGCGGGAAGAATTGGGCTGCCAGTTTTTCGTTGAAGTCACGCAACGCCTGGGGGTTGTTGATCACCCGCACGCCTGCCCGCGCGGCCAGGTCCAGCACCAGCGTGTCGTACAGGAATTGCGCGTCGAACGGCGGATCCTTGCGCGCCAGCACGAGATCGATGCCATCCGCGAGCGGCTGCCAGCGTGCTTCGCCCACCGAAAACCAATCGGTCGTGTTGTCGCGCACTTCCACGGGCGCCAGTCGTACCCAGGCGGCGCCATCGCGCACGGCGAGGTCGCCCTGCAACATGTAGCGAAGCGCATGGCCACGCCGTTGCGCTTCCAGCATCAGGGCAAGGGTGGTGTCCTTTTCGGGATGGATCGTGCCGATGGGGTCCATCAGCACCGCAACCGTGAGAGTCATGGGTTCATATTACCGATCGGCAACGCGAGAAAGATGCCACTTGAGTCAAGGGGGCGGAACAACCATTGCTGGCAACGGTCGTTCGGGGGCTGTGAAAAGAAAGGGTCTGCGAGGGGCGGAACCCCCCAACCTCACATTCGCACAGGCCCCTCATGATGTATCTTGGCACACGCGGCCGGTTTTGCCGGGGAAGGCATCCGAAATCCGTCTCACAGGGGGGACGGACCGGAGAGGGTGTTTTATTGACCGCCGTCACAATCAACTGCGGTGTGGCATCCATGTTGCATGGGTTCTCACCGCCTCCTCACGAGGTGGAATCCTGACCGTGAATGACAACGCCAACCACGATGGCCTGACCGGATTGAAGGTCATGGTCATCGACGACTCGAAGACCATCCGCCGCACCGCTGAAACCCTGCTGAAAAAGGAGGGCGCGGAAGTGCTGACCGCCGTCGACGGCTTCGAGGCCTTGGCCAAGATTTCCGATCTGCGGCCGGACATCATCTTCGTGGACATCATGATGCCGCGGCTGGATGGGTACCAGACCTGCGCGCTGATCAAGAACAACCACGTGTTCCGCTCGACGCCAGTGATCATGCTGTCATCGAAGGATGGCCTGTTCGACAAGGCGCGCGGGCGCATCGTGGGTTCCGAGCAGTACCTCACCAAACCTTTCACCCGCGACGAATTGCTGGACGCGATCCGGCAGCACGTCGCGACCGTCAAGTAACGCGCAAGCGGTTCGCTGCTTCAAACACGGGGAAACAATGGCAAACATCCTGATCATCGACGACTCACCCACCGACGTGAAGATTTTTTCCGGCGCGCTGGAGCGGGCGGGTCACAAGGTCACTTCGGTGGCGACCGCCGAAGCCGGCATCGATGCCGCGCACAAGACCAGGCCCGACCTGGTGCTGATGGATGTGATCATGCCCGGCATGAACGGCTTCCAGGCTACCCGCAGCCTCACCAAGGATCCGGAAACCAGCGCGATCCCGGTGTTGATCGTGACCACCAAGAGCATGGAAACCGATCGCATGTGGGGCATGCGCCAGGGCGCCAAGGACGTGCTGGTGAAGCCGGTCAGCGAGAAGGACCTGGTGGCCCACGTCAACAAGCATCTTCCCGCGGGCGGCTGAGGAAGCCATGAACAAAAAGCACTCCCGCCACGGCTCGGACCCGCGCAAACACGAATCCGTGCGCTCCGAAGCAGCGGAGGCGGGAGGCGTGGCTGCCGAGGCGCTGCCGCAGGGCGCGTACGCACTGTTGGCGGACTACGAGCACCGCAGCCTTGCGCACGACCCCGGCGTGCCAGAACAGATTGAAGCGCCGGGCCTGTTGCGCACGATCGGTTTTCGCGTCGGTGAGCACCACTTCATCAGCGGCATCGACGAGATCAGCGAAATCCTGATGTCACCGCCGCCGGTGACCAGCATTCCTTCGACTCGTTCATGGATGCTCGGCGTCGCCAACGTGCGCGGCAACCTGATCGCGCTGGTCGACCTGAGGCAATTCCTGTTCGAACAACGTACCCACGTCACCGGCCGAGCGCGCGTGCTGGTGGTCAAGCAGGCAGGCGGCAACGTCGGTCTGCTGGTGGACGAATTGATCGGCCAGCGCAACCTGACCGATGCCGACCGCGCGGGCGCGGAAGGCGAAGCCGACCCCGACCTAGCACGCTTCGTGACCGAGAACGTCAACGTGGGCGCAGTGCGGCTGGGCCGTTTCAGCATGGTGGAGTTGACGCGTACGCCGGAATTCCAGCACGCGGGGATTTAGGGGATCAACAATGCAAGCGACAAACATGGCAACGAGGTGGCAATCATGAGCGCGAATTCCGGTGCGGTCCGCAAGGGCGCGTCCCTGCAGACCTGGCTTATCGTCATCCTGCTGGCGGCCATCGTGCTGGCCGGCGTGGACTTCTTCCTGCTGAACCGGCACGACAGCCAGGACCGTTCGGCCGCGCAGCTCACCACGCAGATCCAGGTGAACTCGCAGCAGGTCGCGAACTTCGCCTCGCAGTCGGCCAACGGCAACATCGACGCCTTCAAGGAGCTCTCCAGCACCCGCAGCGCGATTGCGGCGGCGGTGCAGCATTTGAACGCCGGTGATTCCGCGACCGGTTTGCCCGCCTACGGCGACGCGATCGGCGTGCGCGAACCGATGGGTGCGCTCGCCCAGTCGTGGAACCGCCTGACCAAGGACCTTGGCGACATCGAAGCCAACAAGGACGCGGTGCTGGATTCGGCCTCGCAGGCCGCCGCTTTCAATCAGCAGATGCCGGACCTGAACTCCAAGATCAACCAGGTCATCAGCATCCTGCAGTCGAAGGGTTCCTCTTCGCAGATCTACACCGCTTCGCAGCTGCTGGTGTCGGGCGACCGCCTGATTCGCCGCGTGGGCGACGTGTTGCAGGGTGGCGCGGATTCCGCGTCGGCCGCCAACGGTCTCGCGTTGGACTCCACCAACTACGGTGCAACGCTGAAACAGCTTTCCGACGACTCTTCGGGCGAGGCCGCCAAGATCCTCGCGGACGTGCAGAAATCGTGGGCCGGCCTCGAAGCACCGGTGCAGAAGGTGATCGCCGCCGCGCCGACGCTGGTGACGGTGAAGACCGCGGCCACCCAGGCTTCGGTGGATTCGCAGGACATATTGCTGAAGGCCAACAGCGTTTCCAATGCGCTCGGCAAACTGCCGCAGACACGGCCGTTCCCGAACGTGTGGTGGGGCCTTTTGGGCGCGGTGGTGGCGGTGGTGCTGGCGGTGGTGCTGGCCTTCACCTTCATCGGTGCCGAGCGCAAACGTGCATCCGAAAGCCGCAAACTCAACGAACGCAATCAGCAAGCCATCATGCGCTTGCTGGATGAAATGGGCACGCTCGCGGAAGGCGACCTGACGGTGAAAGCCACCGTGACCGAAGACATCACCGGCGCGATCGCGGACTCGGTGAACTTCGCGGTCGAGGCGCTGCGCTCGTTGGTGACCACCATCAACGAGACGGCCGTGCGGGTATCGTCGGCCGCCCAGGAAACCCAGGCCACCGCCAAGCATCTGGCGGACGCCGCCAACCAGCAGGCCGAACAGATCACTTCCGCCTCGTCGAAGATCAACGAAATGGCGGTGTCCATCGACCAGGTATCGAAGAACTCCGCCGACAGCGCGGAAGTGGCGCAGCGCTCGGTACAGATCGCGTCGAACGGTGCGCAAATCGTGCGCCAGACGATCAGCGGCATGGATTCGATCCGCGAGCAGATCCAGGAAACATCCAAGCGCATCAAGCGCCTCGGCGAGTCCTCGCAGGAAATCGGATCGATCGTGGAACTCATCAACGACATCGCCGAGCAGACCAACATTCTGGCACTGAACGCGGCCATTCAGGCCGCATCGGCGGGCGAGGCGGGCCGCGGCTTCGCGGTGGTCGCGGACGAAGTGCAGCGACTGGCCGAACGCGCCACCGGCGCCACGAAGCGAATCGAAACGCTGGTGCAGACCATTCAGACCGATACCAACGAAGCGGTCAGCTCGATGGAGCAGACCACCACGCAGGTGGTGAATGGTGCGCGCCTGGCCGAGGACGCCGGCACTGCGCTGGGTGAAATCGAAAAGGTGTCGAACAACCTCGCCGGGTTGATTCAGGGCATCTCCAGTGCCGCGAAGCAGCAGTCCGCTGCGGCCACCAACATCAGTTCGACGATGAGTTCGATTCAGCAGATCACCGCGCAAACCTCGGTGGGTGCCAACCAGACGGCCGAATCGATCGGCAACCTTGCGCAACTCGCGCAGGAACTGCGTCGATCGGTCGCTGACTTCAAGCTGCCGGCCTGACGGCGGGAAGGCTCATGATCGCGGGCGACGACATGGTATCCACGGCAACCGGTTCCGCCGGAGTGGCTGTCGACGCGCCCGCAGGTTACGTGGCAGGGCGGGCGGGTGGTGCTGACCGGAAACCGACGATGCGACTTGAAGAACACATCGACTTCTCGACCCTTGGCTGGGTCAAGCCGCAAATCGATGAACTGTTGTCGGAGGCGCGCCAGGCGCTTGAAGCGTTCGCCGAAGACGCGGCGGACGTGCGCGCGATGCAGAGTTGCGTCGGCCTGCTGCACCAGGTGCTCGGCACGCTGCGCATCGTCGAGCTGTACGGCGCCGCCGAGCTCGACCAGGAAATGGAGCGCCTCGCACAGGCGGTGCTCGACGGCAAAGTGGCCGACCGCGACGAGGCCATGGGTGCCTTGATGCGTGGTCTCGTGCAGTTGCCCGATTATCTCGACCTGATCGAAAGTGGCCACAAGGACATCCCGATCGTCCTGTTGCCGTTGCTCAATGAATTGCGCGACGCGTATGGCGAGGAGCCCACCGATCAGCGCGTGCTGTTCCATCCCGATCTCGACCACCCACTGCCGCCCGATGCGGCCGGCGCGCGCGCGGCGTATCCGTTCGCCGACCTGCGCCAGCGCGTCGCCCAGATCCGCACACGTTTCCAGGTGCAACTGCTGGCCTGGACGCAGGGCAAGCAGCCGAACTTTGCGGAGATGCGCGACTGCATGGACGAGTTGCGCGCCGTGTGTCATGCCGAGTCCGCGCGACGGTTGTGGTGGATCGCGGGCGGCGTGCTGGAAACCCTGCAGCAGGGTCGGCTCGATCATCATCTCTCCAGCCTGCGGCAACAGTTCGGCCACCTCGACCGCACCATCCGCCACATGCAGGACCAGGGCGAGGAAGTGTGTGACGACGAGGACGCGCGCGAGCTCACCCGCACGCTCTTGTATTACATCGCGCAAGCCACGCCGGGCCCGGGCCGAGGCGAAACCATTTCGCAATGCTTCGCGCTGGACCGGATGATTCCGACCGAAGCGGAGCTCGATCGCGCGCGCGCGGCGATGTCCGGGCGCAACCGTGCGTTGCTGGATACCGTTGCCAAGGCCGTCCGTGAAGATCTTTTGCGCGTCAAGGAAGGCCTCGACATCTTCCTGCGCCGGGAAGACCGCAATCCGCAACAGCTCGCGCCACAGGTTGAAGTGCTGCACCGGGTCGGCGACACGCTCGGCGTGCTGGGGCTGGAAGCGCCGGCCAGGATGATCGCAGAGCAGCGGCAGACCATCGTCGAGATGATCGACGGGAAGCGCGAAGCCAAGCCTGAAACCATCCTCGACGTTGCCAGCGCGCTGTTGTACGTCGATGCATCGCTGGACGAACACATCGAGCATCTCGGAGCGGATGCCCAGGCGGACGACGCCCTGCCGCGCAGCGAAGCGCGCAAGATCATGCGCGCGCTGATGCACGAGGCTGGCGCCAACCTTGGCAAGGTCAAGGAACACATCACCGCATTCATCGAGTCGTCGTGGTCGCACGAGCAGTTGGCTGAAGTGCCGCGCTTGCTGACGGAAGTCGGCGGCGCGTTGCGCATCCTCAACCTCGAACGTCCTGCCGGCCTGGTGGAAGGCATCGATCGCTACGTCGGCAACGAACTGGTCACCGACCGCAAGGTTCCCACGGTCGACGAGATGGACCAGCTCGCCGATGTCGTGGCCGGCGTCGAGTACTACCTCGAGCTCGGCCATGACGTGAACGCCAGCGACAGCCGCATTCTGGATGGCGCCCAGCACAGCCTGGAGCTGCTGCATTATTGGCCGGTACCGGCGCGTCGCGAACCTGCGCAATCGGTTGAAGTCGCCGAGCCGGCGCCCGCGCCGCAATCGTCGGAGGTGGTGCCGGCGCAGGCCATGGAAACGGAAGCAGCGGCACCGGTCGAAGTCGTGGCACCCGTTGCGTTCGTGCAGCCCGCACCCGCCGCCGAGACCTTCACGGTTCCCGGCGTGGGTCCGGGCAAGTGGGTCGACGTCGAAGAAGAAGTCCTGGAACCGATCGCCGGCGAAGGCACGCCGGTGGATACGTCGTTCCAGGATGCCGTGGGCATCGACGAGGAAATCCGCGAGGTATTCGTCGAGGAAGTCGGCGAGGAAATCGCCAACATCAACGTCAACCTGCCGGCGTGGAAGTCGAATCCGGAAGATCTGGACGCGTTGAAGAACGTGCGGCGTTCCTTCCACACACTCAAGGGTTCCGGGCGGCTGGTGGGCGCCGCGGCGCTGGGTGAATTCAGCTGGAAAGTCGAGAACATGCTCAACCGCGTGCTCGACCAGACCATCAAACCCGACGCGAACGTGCTGGCGCTGGTCGATACCGCGGTCGCAACGTTGCCGAAGCTGCATGCCGGCTTGCAGGGCGCCAGTGTGACGATCGATCCGCCGCTCGACGCGATCATGCAGACCGCCGAAAAGCTGGCCGCCGGGCAACCCGCGCGGGTGGAGGATCTCGCGCAGGGCTACCACAAGGTCGTGCGCCAGGTGCGCCGCTGGGTGCCATTGGCGGAACCGGAGCATGCGGCCGATATGGTCATGGCTACGCCGCTCGAACCGGTCTTCACCTCGCCCGTGACCGGCCTTCCGGTCATCGATCCGATCCTGCTGGACGTTTTGCGTACCGAAGTCGGCCAGCATCTCGACGGCATGCGCGGTTACCTGGCGCGTGACGCGGCGTTCGACGCCAGCGTCGATGACGAACTGGTGCGCTCGGTGCACACGCTGCACGGCGCCATCGCGATGGTCGGCGTCGAATCGCTGGCGACGATGCTGGCGCCGCTGGAGGTCTGGATCCGTCGCGTGCGCAGCGCCGATGCGGCGCTGGACCGCGAAGGCTGCGATGCGCTGCGCGATGCGATTGCCGTGACCGAGCATGTGATGGCACAGTTCGACGCGCCGGTGCCGGACGTGCCCGATGCCACAGCCTTGACCGAGCGTCTGGAAACCCTGCGCAATCGCTGGCCGGAAGCTTCGCCGTTGGGTGGGCCAAGGCATGCCGCGGAAACGCGCGCACCTGCCGAGCAGGCCGAGCAGGAACGCCTTGCCGCGGAGCAGGCAGAACAGGAACGCATCGCCGCGGAGCAGGCCGAGCAGGAACGCTTTGCTGCCGAACAGGCAGAACAGGAACGTATCGCTGCGGAGAAAGCAGAACAAGAGCGTCTCGCAGCCGAGCAGGCGGAACAGGAACGCCTTGCTGCGGAGAAAGCAGAACAGGAACGTCTCGCAGCCGAGCAGGCGGAACAGCAACGTCTTGCCGCGGAGCGGGTGGAACAGGAACGTCTTGCCGCGGAGCGGGTGGAACAGGAACGCCTTGCTGCGGAGAAAGCAGAACAAGAGCGGCGTCTCGCAGCCGAGCAGGCGGAACAGGAACGCCTTGCGGCGGAGCGGGCGGAACAGGAACGTCTTGCCGCGAAGCAGGCAGAACAGGAACGCATCGCCGCGGAGCAGGCCGAGCAGGCACGCTTTGCTGCCGAACAGGCAGAAAAGGAGCGCATCGCTGCGGAACAGGCGGAGCAAGATCGTCTCGCAGCAGAAAAGGCCGAACAGGAGCGTCTCGCAGCAGAAAAAGCCGAACAGGATCGGGTTGCAGCAGAAGCGGCCGAGCAGGCGCGCATCGCCGCGGAAAAAGCGGAGCAGAAACGTCTCGCCATCGCGCGTGCCAACGCCGAAAAGGAAATCGCCGCCTCGGCATTGCCGCTGTTCCCGGACGATGCGCAGCCGGAAGGTGCCCTGGATATTCCGGGACTCGATCCCGAGCTGGTCGATCTCTTCACCGAAGAAGGCGGCGAATTGCTGGATGCCAGCGACGGTTCGATGGCGGTCCTGCGCGGCGCGCCCGAGGATGTCGAGTCGGTGCGTTCATTGCAGCGCAACCTGCACACGCTCAAGGGCGGTGCGCGCGTGGTCGGCATCGCGCCCGTCGGCGACCTTGCGCACGCGATGGAAACGCTGCTGGAAAAAGTCGGCGACCGCAATCGCGCGCTTGAACCCGTCGAAGTGGATTCACTGGAACGCGGTTTCGATCGCCTGCACGAAATGGTGGAGCGCATCCGCCAGGGCCACGCGATCGCGACGCCGGCCAATGCCATTGAGCGCTTCAATGCGTTGGCGGGCGGGCGCCCGGTCGTTGGCGGCGCCAAGCCGGCGGCATCCGAGCCCGCGGAAGAGGCGCAGCAGCCGGCCAAGGCCAGCGTGCCTGCACCTGCCCCGCGCGAAGCGCCGCGACTGGTCGAAACCGAGGTGCATGCCACCGCGGAACTCATCCGGGTGCGTTCCGACTTGCTCGATTCGCTGGTCAACGCGGCGGGCGAGGCGTCGATCTACCGCGCGCGCCTGGAGCAGCAGGTCGGCAACTTCCGCTTCAACCTGGTCGAACTGAACCAGACGGTCTTGCGTCTGCGCGAACAGCTGCGCAAGCTCGAGATCGAAACCGAAACCCAGATTCTGTCGCGCTACCAGCGCGAGAACGAAGCCGGCGAAGGCGCCACGTTCGATCCGCTGGAACTCGACCGCTTCTCGAACCTGCAGCAGTACTCGCGCGCGCTGGCCGAGTCGGTGTCCGACTTGGCCTCGATCCAGGACATCCTGGATGACCAGACCCGCCAGTCCGAAACCCTGTTGTTGCAGCAGTCGCGGGTGAACTCCGATTTGCAGGACGGTCTGATGCGCACGCGCATGGTGCCGTTCGAGTCCATGGTGCCGAACCTGCGCCGCACCTTGCGTGGGGCCGCCGACGAACTCGGCAAGCGCGCGCAGTTGCGGGTGGAAGGCGCGCAGGGCGAAATGGACCGCAGCGTGCTGGAGCGGATGAAGGCGCCGTTCGAGCACATGCTGCGCAATGCGTTGACGCACGGCATCGAGGCGCCGGCCGAGCGCGTCGCGCACGGCAAGCCGATGGAAGGCACGGTCACCATCGCGGTCGGGCGCCAAGGCACCGAGGTGCTGGTGCGGGTGTCCGATGATGGCGCCGGTTTCGACCGCGATGCCATTCGCTCGAAGGCGATCGAGCGCGGCCTGCTGCAGGCCGGCGTGCCGGTTTCCGATTCCGAACTTTTCAACTTCGTGCTGCAGACCGGCTTCTCCACTGCCGACGAAGTGAGCCAGTTGGCCGGCCGCGGCGTGGGCATGGACGTGGTGGCCAACGAGATTCGCCAGCTTGGCGGTTCGCTGGCGATCGAATCCGAGCACGGCAAGGGCACCACTTTCAACATCCGCCTGCCATTCACGCTGGCCGTGACGCAAGCCATCACGGTACGCGCGAGCGAGACGACCTTCGCGATCCCGATGACCTCGGTGCAGGCGGTGTCACGTATCCGTCGCCAGGAGATGGCGGACCGCCTTGCCTCGGGCGACCGCAGGGTCAGCTATGTTGGCGAGGAGTACACGCTGCACGATCTGTCGGAGCTGCTTGGCTTCGGTGCAGCAAGCATTCCCGAGGAAGGTTCCGGGCAGTTGCCGTTGCTGATGGTGCGTGCGGGTGACCTCCGCGCCGCGATTCGCATCGACACGGTGATCGGTTCACGCGAAATCGTGGTGAAGCCGATCGGTCCACAGATCAGCAACGTACCCGGCATGTTCGGCGCCACCATCCTTGGCGATGGCTCGGTGATGCTCATCCTCGATCTCGCGCCGCTGGTGCGCCACTTCGAGGCCAAGCAGGCGGCCGCGATCGCCGCAATTGGCGAAACCGAAGCTGCACCCGGCACGCCCGTGCCTGCCGCACGGACGGAAGCGGGAGGTCCGCGCGTGGTGATGGTCGTGGACGATTCGATCACGATGCGCAAGGTGACGACCCGCGTGCTCGAACGCGAGCAGCTGGAAGTCATCACCGCGAAGGACGGCGTGGATGCGCTGGAGAAGCTGCAGGAACGCGTGCCCGACGTCATGCTGCTCGACATCGAGATGCCGCGGATGGACGGTTTCGAGCTCGCCACGCACATGAAGAACGACACGCGTTTCCGGCATGTGCCGATCATCATGATCACATCGCGTACGGGCGAAAAGCATCGCCAGCGCGCGTTCGAGATCGGCGTGGATCGCTATCTCGGCAAGCCGTACAGCGAAGCCGACCTGCTGCATAACGTCGGCGAGATCCTGGAGGCCCGCCGTGCTTGACGAAAAGATTCCCGCACGGCCGCGCGTGGCGCTGGTGTTTGCCGATGCCGATTCCGCAGGGCATTTGCGCGATGCGGTGGCGAGCCACGTCGACATCGTCTATGAAACCTCCGCGGCGGATTTCGATGTGTCGCGCGTGGCCGGGGCACAAGCAACTGCTGCACTGGTGAACCTCGACGATTGCGAGTCGCTGGATGTCGTCGAAACCCGGCTGCAGGAAGCGGGCGTTGCGGTGGTCTTCAATGATCCCGAAATTTCTCGCAAGCTGGACGGCTGGGCGCAAGCGCGCTGGTTGCGGCACCTTACCGCCAAACTGAGTGGCAACAGCGATTTTGATCCGCCGCGGCCGGCGGCCGCGCAAACAGCGCCGATCGCCGCCGTGGTGCCCGGAGCGCAAAGTTCGGCGAAAATCGGATCGGTCGCGCTGCTCGGCGCGGAGGTTGCGCCACAGCTCGTCGAGCGGCCCTTGTCACCGGCGGAAATCGAATCGATGACCGCGGATTTTGTCGCGGTGCAAGAGCCTCTGGCTGCGGTTGCAGGCTTGGGCGAAAGCGCGACTGCGAGTCCCGTGGTGGCGGATATCGGCAACGCGGAATCCCCGATGCCTGTTACCGCGGAAATCGAGACTGAAATTGAAACACCAGCGGTCGCGGCTGCGGTCGACGCAAGGGACGGCGCCATCGCGGTGCCGGATACAAACAGCGAACATGGCGATCACGATGCGCTCGACATCGACACCGAAGCGCTGTCGGCGATGATCGACGCGCGGCTGGCGGCGGCGGAAGGCGAGCCGGAGCCGGAATCCCCGGAAGTTTGGCGCGTCGTCGATGGCGGCAGCGTTTCCACGGTCGAACTTCCGCCGGCCGAGCCGGAACCGGTTGCAGGGGTGTCCACGGTTGCCCCAGCACCCGCCGCGCCGATCGACGATGCCGATGTATTGAAGGCGTTGCCGTCGGTGGACGACTGGCAACTGGTCGACCCGGAGGCTCCGGCCGCGCCGGCTCCGGTTGCGAAGCGTAACGAGCAAGCCTCAGCCGCGCTTTCGATCGACTTCGCGGGGCTGGAACTGATGCCCCTCGAAACCGTCGCGCCGGTCGCACCGGATTCGGGTCCCTTCGCGCGTTGGATGCACGCCGGCGACGACGAGGGTGGGGCAGGCGGAAAAGCGAGGTCGGCCACCGCGGATTCGAAGGGAGAGCACGCATGAGCGCAGCCCAAGCGATGCCGCGCGAAGTTCGCGGCGTCATGCTTCCGGTGACGGGCGGCCGCGTGCTGGTGCCCAATACCACCATGGCCGAGGTGATCACCTACGCGCAACCCGCGGCGATCGCCGACGCACCGTCGTGGATGCTGGGCCGCCTCGCTTGGCGCGGCTGGGGTCTGCCGGTGCTGGCGTTTTCGGTGCTCGCCGGTGTTGCGGAACAGGAGCCTACTGAAAACACCCGGGTTGCGATCCTCAAAGCGCTGAGTGGTCACGCGCGGCTGCCGTATTTAGGTGTCCTCTGCCAGGGCTTTCCGCGCCTGACACTGATCTCGGAAGAAATGCTGATCCCGGACGAGGCGTCCGACGCCGTGCTCACGGGCGTGCGGGAGCAGGTGCGCGTGCACGATGAGTCGGCGTGGATTCCGGATCTGGGTGCAATCGAAAACCTGGTTGTCGATGCACTGGCCGCAGCGGCCTGACGCTTTCTTCGCAACCGGACGTTCTCAGGTCAGAAATCGCCCCGGATGGCTTGCAATGCAGCCATTGCAGCCAGCCCGGCGGTTTCCGTGCGCAGGATACGCGGACCCAGCGCAAGTGCATCGAAACCGGCCTGGCGCAGTGCGGCCAGATCGTTGTCACTGAATCCGCCCTCCGGCCCCACGGCCAGCACCACGTCCGCCGCTGCCGGCTCGATATTGCGCATGCGTGCGGTTCCACCCGGGTGCAGCACCCAGCGAACTTGCGCGCTTGTCCGCGGGTGTGCGGCAAGGCAGGCTTCCAATGATTCGGACGCGCTGATTTGAGGCACGACGTTGCGCCCGCATTGCTCGCAGGCGGCAATGCTGATTGCGCGCCAGTGATCCAGCCGTTTTTCTCCGCGCGCGCCATCCAGCCGCACCTCGCCGCGTTCGCTGGTTACCGGCAGGATTCGAGCCGCGCCGAGCTCGGTGGCTTTCTGGATGATCCAGTCCATCTTTTCACCGCGCGCCAGCGACTGGACGAGCGTGATGCGCAGGGGCGACTCGCGCAAGGGGTCTTCCATGGTGTCCACATGAACCTTGGCTGCGCGCGGGTCGACCGCGATCAACCGGGCTGGGTATTGTCGCCCGTTGCCATTGAACAGGGTCACGAGATCCCCGGCTTTCAGGCGCAGCACCCGCAACGCGTGCTGGGCGGCATCCTGCGGCAGCGACAGGTCCACGCCGGGTGTCAGGCAAACGTCGACAAACAGCCGGACTTCACGCATGGGGCGGGGAATCTTCTGGGGAGGCGGGAGTCAAAAGTATGAACGATCTCTGTCGCGCCGTCGGCATCCACTCGTTCGGTGGTCTGCCGCAGGCGCACAATGAATCACCCATCCCACCGAGGAAACCGATCATGAACAAACAACTTCTCGCCGCCGCCTTGTTCGCCGTATGCGGCGGCATGACGCTCGCGCTGCCGGCGTTCGCGCAAACCAGTCCGAGCGACACCCAGGCCCAGACCCCGTCGACTCCGGCCGCTTCGAACCAGCAAGCGGCGACATCCACCCAAAAAGAGCGCGCCGTACCGCCGCTCGACTCCCGTTCGTGCATTCGCGACACGGGCAGCCATATTCCGCCGCCCAAGGGAAAGTGCCTGCCCGTGGCGGGCAACAGCTATAGCCAGAAAGACATCCAGCAGACCGGTGCAACCAATATTGGCCAGGCGCTGCAGATGCTGGATCCGTCGGTGACGGTGCACGGACACTGAAGGTCGGTCGAAACTCCGGACATTCCCGGAGGTCGTTCCGCGCGCCCACGGTGCGCGGAACGATTGAAATACTCCCATCGCGATATTGACTCGCGCCGCGCGCCTGTCTAGCGTGCAGGCATGCGCAAGCGCAAGGCCAAATCAGAAACAATCGAGGTGGTGCGGCCGGCGACCGTTGCCGAAACCGCGGGCATTGACGCGCTTGCCGCGCAACTGGCCGCCTATCTTCCCCCGGAGCAGATCGAGCGCGTCCGCGGTGCCTACGCGGTAGGCGCGCGCGCCCACGCGAGTCAGAAGCGCAGGAGCGGCGAGCCGTACATCACCCATCCGCTCGCGGTTGCCACGATCCTGGCGGGATTGCGCCTGGATGCCGAAACCATCATTGCGGCGATCCTGCACGACACGCTGGAAGACACCGGCATGACCCGGGTGCAACTGGAGGCCAGCTTCGGCACCACGGTCACCGAGCTGGTGGACGGCGTCACCAAACTGGAACGGGTGGATTTCGCCAGCCGCGTCGAAGCCGATGCCGAAAGCTTCCGCAAGATGCTGCTGGCCATGGCGCGCGACCTGCGCGTGATCCTGATCAAGCTGGCGGACCGCCTGCACAACATGCGCACCCTTTCGGCGATGGTGCCGGATGCGCGCCGTCGCATCGCGCGCGAGACGCTGGACATCTACGCACCGATCGCGGCACGCCTCGGCATGAATGCGATCCGCTCGGAATTGCAGGACCTCGGCTTCCGCAGTCTTTACCCCGACCGCTACAAGATCATCGCTTCGCGCATCAAGCGCACGCTGGGCAACCGCCGCGAGTCGATGGTGAAAATCGAGCAGGCGCTGGCCGAACGCCTGGCGGTCGACAGCATTCCCGTGCGCATCGTCAGCCGGGTGAAGGCGCCCTACAGCATCTGGTCGAAGATGAAGCTCGAACACAAGACCTTCGACCAGTTGATGGACGTGTACGGCTTTCGCCTTGTTACCGATACCGTCGCTCATTGTTATCAGGCGCTGGGTTCCGCGCACTCGCTGTTCAAACCGGTGGAAGGGCGCTTCAAGGATTTCATCGCGATTCCCAAGGCCAACGGCTACCAGTCGCTGCACACGGTGCTGTTCGGACCATTCGCCGCACCCATCGAAATCCAGATTCGCACCGAAGAAATGGACATGGTTGCCGAGCGCGGAGTGGCCGCGCACTGGTCGTACAAGCAGGAGGCGGTTCCCTCCAACAGCGCGCAATCGCGCGCACGCCAATGGGTCGCGGGCCTGGCCGATTCACAGGCGGCGACACCGTCGTCGCTCGAGTTCATCGAGAACGTCAAGGTGGACCTGTTCCCGGACGAGGTCTATCTGTTCACGCCGGCGGGCGACATCCAGGCGCTGCCGAAGAACGCGACCGCGCTGGATCTCGCGTTTGCCGTGCACACCGACGTCGGCATGCACGCGGTGGCGGCGCGCATCGATGGCAAGCTTGCATCGCTGCGCGCGCAGCCCTCCTCGGGGCAGACGGTGGAAGTGATCACCGCCCCCTCCGCGGTGCCCAATCCGTCGTGGCTGGATTTCGCGGTGACCGGCAAGGCGCGCGCCGCGATCCGCCAGTACCTCAAGCACCTGCAGCACGAGGACGCGATCGATTTCGGGCACCGCATGCTGGAAAGTGCGCTCGATGCCGGCGGTTCCAGCCTCGATGCGATCCCGTCGGAAGCGCTGGACCGCTATCTGGCCGACAACACCCTGCGCCGTCTGGAAGACCTGCTGTCGGACATTGCGCTGGGCAATCGCATGCCCGACCAGGTCGCGGCCAGGCTGATCGCGTTGGGCGGGTCGGTGGTCGGCGCCACGCAGCATCGCGCCGAAAAGATCCGCATCAGCGGTGCCGAACGCGGGATCCTGAGTTTCGGCAACTGTTGCCATCCGGTTCCGGGTGACGACATCGTGGGCTACCTTTCGCCCGGCAAGGGCATCGTCGTGCATCGCGTCGAATGCCCCAACGTGACCGAATTGTTCAAGCTGCCCGAGCGCCGCGTCGAGATCGGCTGGGACACCGAAGTGCAGGGCGACTACCGCGTCGAGTTGCGGGTCGAGGTCGTCAATCGTCCCGGCGTGCTGGCGACGGTTTCCGCCGCGATCGCGGAAGCCAATTCCAACATCGACGACGTCAAGTACATCGAGCGCGGCATCCAGGCTGCCACGTTGATTTTCACGATCGAGGTGAAGGGTCGCAAACACCTCGCGGACGTGATGCGCCGCATCCGCAATACCAAAGTGGTGAACGGCGTCTATCGCTATCCGCTGTAGTTGGTGGCTAACGCATGTGGCGCGTTCGCGCTGTGCACGGGCGATGCCGCCGTTATGCTTTGCGTTTGTCCGAAGCCATCCACGGAGCCGTCATGTCACGCCAACCTGTCCATTCCGATTCCGCGCCCAAGGCCATCGGGCCATATTCGCAAGCGGTCCGCAGCGGCAACACGTTGTATTTGTCCGGCCAGACGCCGCTCGATCCGACCACCGGCGAGATGGTGGCCGGCGGCATCGAGGCGCAGGCCACACGCGTGTTCGAGAACCTGAAGGCGGTGCTGGCCGCGGCCGGCGCTTCGTTCGACGACGTCGTGCGCGTGGCGATCTACATGACAGACCTTGGCAATTTCGGCGCGGTCAACGAGGTCATGAAAAAGTATTTCAACGAACCGTATCCTGCGCGCTCGACCATTGGCGTGGCAGCGCTGCCGCGCGGTGCGGCTGTAGAAATCGACGTGATCGCGGCGACCGGAACCTCTGAATAACCTGCTGCGCTCGGCAGCTTGCGTGCCGGCGGTGCTCGCAATGCTCACGTACTGGCGTGTACGCTCCACTTGCAGTGCTCCGGCGTCCCGCAATCTGCCTTCGCTCGCGACGGTTCTGCAGAGGTTCCCGGCAACAGGCATCTTTGCAACGTGCCATCGGCTAACCTTGCGCGGGTGACGACGCCAGCCGATACACGCATCACTCCAAGCAACGACCCCGGTCTCGCGCCGGTTGCGACACTGCCCGGGGTCGGCCCCGCGCTCGCGGACACGTTGCGCAAGCTGGGCATCGAGCGCGTGCAGGACCTCTGGTTCCATCTGCCGCTGCGTTACGAGGATCGCACCCGCATCACCTCCATTCGTGATCTCGTTGCCGGCGAGCCGGCGCAGGTCGAAGGCGTGGTCGAGGCGGTCCAGAGCGGATTCCGCTCGCGCCCGCAATTGCGGGTCGCGATCACTGACGCATCGCGCGACACATTGGTGCTGCGCTTCTTCCATTTTCGCCGCCAGCAGACGCAGCAATTTGCACCCGGCGTGCGCCTGCGGTGTTATGGCGCGGTCCGCCATGGCCAGCACGGTTTGGAAATGGTGCACCCCCAGTACCGCGTGCTGCATGGCGAAGCCGCGGTCGAGGCGACCCTGACGCCGATCTATCCGATCACCGAAGGCCTGGGCCAGCAGCGCCTGCGCGGCGTGATCGAAAGGGCGTTGTCGCGCCTGCCCGATGAAATGGTGCTGGAGCTGGTCCCTGCCGATCTGCTGAAGCCGTTGGGATTGATGCCGCTGCGAGACGCATTGCTCGACGTGCACAGGCCGTCGCCGGATGCGGACGTCGAAGCATTGCTCGCGGGGCGGCACCCGGCGCAGCAGCGGCTTGCATTCGAGGAATTGCTGGCGCACCACATCAGCCTGAAGCGGATGCGTGCACGGGTGCGGCGACATCGCGCGCCCGCGCTGCCGGAAGACACCGGATTGCGACAGCGCCTTCTCGAAAACCTGCCTTTCACGCTCACGCGGGCGCAGACGCGGGTCGCCCAGGAAGTCGGGCGCGATCTCGGTAAAAACGTCCCGACGCTGAGGCTGGTGCAGGGCGACGTCGGTTCCGGCAAGACGATTGTGGCCGCGCTGGCTGCCTTGCATGCGATCGCGAATGGCCGTCAAACCGCGCTGATGGCGCCCACCGAATTGCTTGCCGAGCAACACCTGCGCAGCTTTCGCGCATGGCTGGAACCGCTCGGCATCGAAGTCGTGTGGCTGGCGGGCAAGGTTACTGGCCGCGCACGCACGGCAGCGCTCGGCAAGCTGGCGGCCGGCGCACCGGTCGCGGTCGGCACCCACGCACTGATGCAGGAGGGCGTCGAATTCGCACGCCTGGGACTCGCGATCGTGGACGAGCAACACCGCTTCGGCGTGCAGCAGCGGATGAACTTGCGCGACAAAGGTGCGGGCAGTGGGGAGGTGCCGCACCAGCTGGTGCTGACTGCGACACCGATCCCGCGCACGCTGGCGATGAGCGCCTACGCCGATCTTGATGTATCCACGCTGGACGAACTTCCGCCTGGCCGCACGCCGGTGCGCACGGTGGCCATCGCCAATACCCGTCGCGACGAAGTGGTCGAACGCATCCGCGCGGCCTGCGCGGAGGGCCGGCAAGCGTATTGGGTCTGCACGCTGATCGAGGACAGTGACGTGCTGCAGGCGCAGGCGGCCGAAGTCGCTTACGCGCAGTTGTGCGCGGCATTGCCGGAACTCACCGTTGGTCTGGTGCACGGGCGCATGAAGCCGAAGGAAAAACAGGCGGCGATGGATGCGTTCAAGGATGGCCTCACTGCATTGCTGGTGGCGACCACTGTCATCGAGGTTGGCGTCGATGTTCCCAACGCCAGCCTGATGGTCATCGAAAATGCCGAGCGTCTCGGTCTCGCGCAGTTGCACCAGTTGCGCGGACGCGTGGGTCGTGGCAGCGTCGCATCCACTTGCGTGCTGCTGTACCAGCCGCCGCTGTCGGGGTTGGCGAAGCAGCGCCTGGAAACACTGCGCCAGACCAACGACGGCTTCGTGATCGCCGAACAGGATCTGCGTTTGCGTGGTCCGGGCGAGCTGCTGGGTACCCGCCAGACCGGCGAAATGGGTTTCCGGGTGGCCGACATCGTGCGCGATGCCAGCCTGATGCCGGCGGTACAGCGGGTGGGTACGGCGATGCTGCGGCATCCACCCTTGGCGCGGCGGTTGGTGGAGCGATGGATCGGGGCGGCAGCGCGGTTTGCGGAGGCCTGAGTCCGGCTTGCCGGCTCGCACCGGATCGGGTTACAATTCCGCCCTTGTCCGCAGCAATCCAATCCAGGCGAACACCCATGAAAGCCGACATCCACCCCGATTACCACCCGGTGGTTTTCCAGGACGCCGCGTCCGATTTCGCGTTCCTCACGCGTTCGACGATGACGAGCGACGAAACCGTCAAGTGGGAAGACGGCAACGAATACCCAGTGGTCAAGGTCGATATCTCGTCGGCCTCGCATCCGTTCTACACCGGCAAGCAGAAGGTGATGGACGCGGGCGGCCGCATCGACAAATTCAAGAAGCGCTACGCCGGCAAGCAATAACCGCCAGCCGTTGCGTGGCCGGATGTGCCTGTCGGGCGCATCGGTCTGCCCGCAGCAAGCGAACATTCAACGCCTTCCATGCGCAAGCATGGAAGGCGTTTTCGTTGTGGATGATGCGAGTCGACACCTGCGTACGCAGCCGTATCGTGCGATAATTGACCGATTCAATTGAACGAAAACACGCACGCAGCGTGTGCTTCCAAGGAGTCCCCTGTGTCCAACAGCAACGTCACCCTGACCACCCCCGATCATTCCGTGTCCTTGCCGCTGGTGGAGGGCAGCCAAGGGCCGAGTTGCGTGGACATCGCCTCGCTCTATCGCGAGACGGGGCATTTCACTTTCGATCCGGGCTTCGCGGCCACCGCGGCGTGCAAGAGCGCGATTACCTTCATCGATGGCGAGAAGGGCGTGCTCTTGTATCGCGGTTACCCGATCGAGCAGCTCGCCGAGAAATCGCGTTTCCTGGAAGTGGCTTATCTGTTGCTGGAAGGCGAACTTCCGAGCGCGGAGCAGATGCACGCGTTCGAAGACCAGGTGACACATCACACGATGATGCACGAGTCGGTCAAGAATTTCCTGCACGGCTTCCACTATGACGCGCATCCGATGGCCATGCTGTGCGCGTCCGTCGCGTCGCTGTCGGCGTTCTACCATGACACCACCGACAATGAGGACCCTGCGCAGCGCAAGCTGGCCGCGATTCGCCTGATCGCGAAGATGCCGACCCTGGCGGCCGCCGCGTATCGCTATTCGATCGGTTGGCCGATCCGCTATCCCCGCAACAACCTCGAGTACGTCGATCGTTTCCTGCACATGATGTTCGAGGTGCCGAGCGAGCCGTTGAAGATCAATCCGGTCGCAGCGAAGGCGCTGGACCTGTTGTTCATCCTGCACGCCGATCACGAACAGAACGCCAGCACGTCGACCGTGCGGCTGGTGGGTTCCACCGGCGCCAATCCGTATGCATCGGTCGCCGCCGGCATCGCCGCCCTTTGGGGCCCGGCCCACGGTGGTGCCAACGAGGCCGTGCTGAAAATGCTGACCGAAATCGGCGATGCCAAGAACGTCGGCAAGGCCGTCGAGCGCGCCAAGGACAAGAATTCCGGCTTCCGACTGATGGGCTTCGGGCATCGCGTGTACAAGAATTTCGATCCGCGCGCCAAGATCATTCGCGCGACCTGCCACGAGGTGCTGGACAAGCTGGGCGTCAACGATCCGTTGCTGGACATCGCGATGAAGCTGGAGGAAGTCGCGCTCAAGGACGACTACTTCATCGAGCACAAGCTGTATCCGAACGTCGATTTCTATTCCGGCATCATCTACAAGGCGCTCAAGATCCCCACCGAGATGTTCACCGTGATGTTTGCGATCGCGCGCACCACCGGCTGGATCTCGCACTGGATCGAGCAGCACGAAATGCCCGGCGGCCGCATCGGCCGTCCGCGCCAGGTGTACGTCGGCGCAACGCCGCGCGAGTACAGGGCGATCGACAAGCGCTGACTCAGCTTCCCCCTTCGCCCGCGAAGGGGGATTTAAGGAGGATGGCTCCTGTTTTCCGCGACGGCATCCTCCCGCGCCTGCGGCGCGACCCCCTTCCCTCGGAAGGGGGTGAAATGCGTATGCTCTTCGCGAGTTCCGAGTTCCGAGTTCCGAGTTCCGAGTTCCGAGTTCCGAGTTCCGAGTTCCGAGTTCCGAGTTCCGGATCAGTTGTTGCCCGCCAGCATCTCTTCCAGCGCAGCCAATGACGCGCGTTGCTGAGGCCGTTCGTCGGTGCGGTCGAGCGGCGCCTGCCGCAATGCATCATGCGGGAATACGGTGACGTCCACCGCCACGCCATCCGCGTCGAAAAGAAACACGGGAAATTCCGCGTTGCGCTGACGATCCAGCCGGAATGTGTGCGCACGTGTCTCGAAGGTGATGCCGTGGTCGAGCAGGTAGGTGGCCACGCGTTCCGGCGAATCATCGAACACGTGCAGGTTGACCGGCGAGTGGGTGTCGGCCGTGCCGCTGAGCACGGGTCCGACCAACCGCGGCTCGAATGTTTCCAGAAAAAGCATCGCATCGCGCGCGGCCTCGCGGCGCATGCGCAGCGCCTGTGACTGTTTCTCGGCGCGGAACAGGCGCTGGTGTTCGCGCAACGCTTCCTCGATTTCGCTGTTGCGCGGCAGGTAACCGTCTTCGTCGACGCCGACGTGTCGCGCGGCCTTGCGCTTGGCCAATTGGAAATCGTGGATGCCGTGCTCGCTGATCAAGCGGGCGGCTTCGAGGGCAACGCGACGGCGCAACTGGTGCGCGCGGCCCTCGGCGTGGATGCGGTGATACCTGGCGGTCTTGTGCATGTTGCTGTGCCCTTCAGCCGCGTTGGGGCCAGTGTCGCAAAAAGCGGGCACAAAAAGCAAAGGCGCTAGAAGATATCGTACGCCGGCGCCTGGTTCTGCTGCTGCTTGGCTTGCTCGCGCAGGCGATCCAGATCCTCGACCTTGAACATCTCGCTCATCGTGTTGGTGTCGCCTGGCGGTGCCGGCAGGCCGGTGGTGCGATCGATGGCCGCAGTGACGATGCCCGGTGGCATCGGCAATTCGGCTTCCGGTTTGCCCTGCAGCGCCGGGCCCATGAATGCCATCCAGATCGGCAGCGCGGTTTCCGCGCCGAACTCCTTGTGGCCGAGCGATTTGAAATCATCGAAGCCCACCCAGACAGTGGTCACCAGATCATTGTTGTAACCGTTGAACCAGCCGTCGCGATAGTCATTGGAGGTGCCTGTCTTGCCGGAAAGATCGGTGCGCCCGAGTTTTTTCACGGCTGCGCCGGTGCCGCGGTCCACCACGCTTTGCAATATCGAATTGATCAGGAAATCGTTGCGCGGATCGATGACGCGTGGCGCAAGCAACGGCCCCGTCGATGCGCCGGTGGAAAGTGCGTTTGCGGTGTTGCCGAGCGCGCCGGGATCGCCCGCGGCCGCGTCCGGTTGCGCTGGCGCCGCGGTGGTCTTGCCCTCGTCGAGCAAACGCGCCTCGCAATTGCGGCACGCCTGCACAGGGTCGGCCTTGTAGATAGCTTTGCCCGTGCGGTTGTCGATCTCCGCAATGTAATAGGGCGTCACCAGGAACCCGCCGTTCGCGAACACGGCGTAGGCGCGGGCCATTGCCATCGGCGATACCGAGGCGGTACCCAGCGCCATCGAAAGATTGGGCGGAATTGCGTCCAGCGGAAAGCCGAAGCGTGTCGCGTAGTCGCGCGCGTAGCGCACGCCCACGGCGTCCAGCAGACGGATCGCGACCAGGTTCACCGATTGCGCGAGCGCTTCGCGCAGGCGCATCGGCCCGCGGAATTTGCCGTCGTCGTTCTGCGGCGTCCACAAGCCGCCCGGTTTGGAAGGATCAGGCAGGGCGATAGGCGCATCGTTGATGATCGACGCAGGCGTATAGCCGCGGCTGAAAGCGGCGGAATAAATGAAGGGCTTGAAGCTGGAGCCGGGTTGGCGCGCGGTCTGCACCGCGCGGTTGAATTTGCTCAGGTGGAAATTGAAGCCGCCCACCAGCGCCTTGACCGCGCCGTCATCCGGCGACAGCACCACCATCGCGGATTGCGCGGCCGGGATCTGCTCCAGTTCCCAGTGCTTCGCGTCGGTGGCGGCGACCTTTGCCGTCTTTGTCTTGTCGGATGGGGCGGGCACCGCCCGCACATCCTGGGCTTCCCGCACGCGGATGATGTCGCCGGGACGCAGGATCGAAGCCGCGCCCTTGCCGCCAATGGCGGCCTTGCGCGCGTAGCCGAGCGCCCATTTCATGTCCGCAACCGGCAGCCTGATCGATTGGCCGTCCTGGACGTAAGCCTCCGCCGCGTCGGCGTTGACGCTGGTGACGATCGCCGGCCATAGTCCGCTGACATCGTTGTAGCTCGACAATGCCTGTTCGAGCGTCGTGGGCGTCGCGGGCTCGGGCAGCGTCACGTGCGCTTCCGGGCCGCGATAGCCGTGACGATGGTCGTAATCCTCGAGCCGGCTGCGCAGTGCATGGTTGGCGAGCGCCTGCAGGTGGCCGTCGATGGTGGTACGGATCACGTAGCCGTCGGTAAGAGCCTGGCTGCCGAGTTTCTGCAACGCCTGCTGGCGCACCATTTCGGCGAGATAGGGCGCATCGACCTGCACCGGCGGTTCGTGCGGCGCGGCATCGTCGGTTGTGGCCATGGCCTGCTGGTATTGCGCACGGTCGATGAAGCGGTGCGAAAGCATCTGGCCGAGTACCCAGTTGCGGCGCGCGATCAGGCGATCCTTGTGGTCGAGCGGATTGACCACCGACGGCGACTGGAAGCTCGATGCAATCGCCGCGCACTGGGCGATACTCAACTGGTCGATGGTCTTGCCGTAGTAGTACTGCGCGGCGGCCGCCACACCGTACGTGCGATGGCCCAGGAACATCTTGTTGAGGTAAAGCTGCAGGATCTGGTCTTTCGTCAGCTCGCTCTCGATGCGGAACGAGGTGAGGATTTCGATGATCTTGCGGGTGTAGGTTTTCTGCGGACTGAGAAAGAAATTGCGCGCGACCTGCTGGGTGATGGTCGAGCCGCCCTGCACCTTCTGACCGTGGTGCAGCGCGACTTCCATCGCAGCGCGGAAGGTGGATACCACGTCGATACCGGAGTGGTGGTAGAAGTCGGCATCCTCGGCCGCCAGTACCGCATGCTTGAGGCTGTCGGGCACGTTGTCGATCTGCACCGGACTGCGGCGCATCTCGCCGTACTCCGCGATCAATTGCCCGTCCGAACTCAGGATGCGCAGCGGCACCTGCATCTGCACGTCTTTCAGTGATGCCACCGAAGGTACCCGCGGCTCCAGCAGCCACCAGGCGATGCCGCCCGTGATTGCCCCCAGCACCACCAGGCAAAGCAGGCCGGCGAGGCAGACCAGCAGCAGTCGTTTGAGAAGTCTCATGCGGTTTCCGGAAAAGGGTTCGACAGTCTGCGTGGTGTTGCTGTGTGCAGACCCCGGACCGGGCTGCGTGTTCCGCAGCACGAACGGTAGAAAGTCGGGAGGGCCGAATTATAAAGGCACGCTTCGTGCACGCGTTCCGCAAGACAGTCAGGAAGTCATGTCGTTGCATGGACACGCCCGCTGGAAAGCAGACGTTGCCCTGCCCCAACCAGCGCGGCAAATCCGCCGCGAAGTTTCTCGAAAATTTGTGACGTACTTCCAGCCAAATATGGTATCGAAGGACGATGATTTGATACAGAAAGTGCATGAACTTCATTGGCTTGCAGGTACTTTGCAAGGTTATTGATATTTCGTTAACTTTCGTATCTAATGCAGTCGCGCGGGCTTTCCTGCGCATGCGGGCTCGGGGAAGGGGAATTCCAGTGGGATTACTGACAACCAGTGCTGCGCCGCTGATCGGCGTCGATATCAGTTCGACCGCGGTCAAGTTGTTGCAGTTGAGCCAGGCCGGCTCGCGTTTCCGCGTCGAGCATTACGCGGTCGAGCCGCTGCCGCCCAATGCCGTGGTCGAGAAGAACATCGTCGAGGTCGAGGCTGTCGGCGATGCGATCCGTCGTGCGGTACAGCGCTCCGGTGCGCGCACCAAATATGCCGCGGCCGCAGTCGCGGGTTCGGCGGTGATCACCAAGGTGATCCCGATGCCGGCCGATTTGTCCGAGGATGACCTCGAAGGCCAGGTGCAGGTCGAGGCCAACCAGTACATTCCATACCCGATCGAGGAAGTCAGCCTCGATTTCGAAACCATCGGGCCGGTGAAGGACAATCCGGAGATGCAGCAGATCCTGCTGGCTGCATCACGCACCGAGAACGTGGACATGCGCGTCGCGGCGCTCGATCTCGGCGGGCTGACCGCGCGGACGATCGATGTCGAGGTGTTCGCGATGGAGAACGCCTTCCGCCTGATCGCCGATCAGTTGTCGGTGCCGCGTGACGCGCTGGTCGCCCTGGTCGACATTGGCGCCACGATGATCACGCTGTCGGTTCTGAAGAACCAGCGCACCATCTATTCGCGCGAGCAGGTTTTCGGCGGCAAGCAACTGACCGACGAAGTGATGCGCCGCTACGGAATGTCCTACGAGGAAGCCGGGCTGGCCAAGCGCCAGGGCGGCCTGCCCGAGTCTTACGAAATCGAGGTGCTGGAGCCGTTCAAGGAAGCCATGGTGCAGCAGGTCAGTCGCCTGTTGCAGTTCTTCTTCGCGGGCAGCGAATTCGGCAAGGTCGACCAGGTCGTGCTGGCCGGCGGTTGCGCATCCATCCCCGGCGTCGCCGACATGGTGGTCGAGCAATTGGGCGTTCCGTGCGTGGTGGCCAATCCGCTCGCGAGCATGTCGTTGTCACCGCGGCTGCAGGCGCAGACGCTGGCGCAGGACGCGCCCGCCCTGATGATCGCCGCCGGACTGGCCCTGAGGAGCTTCGACTAATGGGCAAGATCAACCTCCTCCCGTGGCGCGTGGAGCGTAGCGAACACCGCCCGCAAGCGAACTCCGTCGGGCCGACCTTGGGGGGCCTCGACTGATGGCCAAAATCAATCTACTGCCATGGCGCGCGGAACGGCGCGAACGCCGCAAGCGCGAATTCTTCACCCACCTCGGCATCGGGGCGGTCGCCGCCATCGTGCTGGTGCTGCTGTGGGGCTTCTGGATGAGCCTGCGCATCAACAGCCAGAACGATCGCAACGACTACCTGCAAGGCCAGATCACCCAGCTCGATTCCAAGATCACCGAGATCAATAGCCTGCAGAAGGTCAAGAAGCACCTGCTGGATCGCAAGCGCATCGTCGAGAAGTTGCAATCCAGCCGGTCGCAAATGGTGCACCTGTTCGACCAGATCGTGGAAACCATTCCCGCGGGCGCGCGCGTGACGGGATTGAAGGAAGTCGAAAACGGCGATACCGAAACGCTCACGCTGGACGGCGTGGCGCAATCGAATGCGACGGTCGCGGAGTACATGCGCAACATCGAGGCATCACCGTGGATGGGACCGGCAACGCTGGTCAAGACCGAAAACGTCCACTCCGATTCCAATACGCCTTATGAATTCTCGCTGGTCGTGAAGCTCGGTACCCCGAAGAGCGACGATGACGGCTCGGGGCCCGCGTCCAGTTCCAGCGCAGCAATGCCCGCCACGTCGCTGACCGCGGCGCCTGCCGCTGCGGTTGCGAGTACGGCCGTCAATCCTGCGTCGACGGTGGCGGCTCCGGTCAATGCACCCGTTGCGTCGCCGCAAGCCGCCCCCGCTTCAGCGCCCGCGGCGAAGCTCCCTGGTTCCGCACCGACTTCCGCGCCCGCTCCGAAACCGGCACCCGTTGCGTCCACGAGCAAGGGAGGGGCCAGGCCATGAAATTCTTCGATGACCTGCGCAATCTCGATCGCAACAACATTGGCGGCTGGCCCACGTCGGTCAAGGGCTTCTTCGTCGCGATCATCGTCATCGTGATCCTGTTCCTCGGCTGGTACTTCTACATCAGCGGCCAGCAGGACACGCTTGCATCCGGGCAGCAGAAGGAAGTCACGCTCCGGCACGAGTTCGAAGACAAGCAGGCCCAGGTGGTGAACCTGGATGCCCTGAAGGCCCAGCTTGCGCAGATGAACGAGATGCTGAGCCAGATGTTGCGCGAACTGCCCAGCAAGACCGAGATGCCGGCGCTGCTGGTCAACATTTCGCAAACGGCACAAGCCGCAGGCATCGAGACGGACCTGTTCCAGCCGAAGCCCGAGATTCCCGAAGAGTTCTACGCGATCCAGCCGATCGCCCTGAAGATGCAGGGCACCTATCACCAGTTCGGCACCTTCATCAGCGGCGTGGCATCGCTGCCGCGCGTGGTGATCCTCACCATGCATGACGTGTCGCTCACCGCTGCCAAGTCGGGCGGCGGGAAGGACGCGCCACCACCCGGCGGTGTGTTGATGCTCGAGGGGACGGTGCAGACCTATCGCTACCTCGGTGACGAGGAACCGAAGGGCGCGCAACCGGCCAAGAAGGGAGGGAAGTGATCATGCGACCCACCCGCATTGCCATCGCGCTGGCGATCGTTGCCATGCTGTCCGGTCTCGCCGCGTGCAGCGGCCAGGGCGACCTTCACGAATGGGTCTCCCAGGTCAAGGCGCGCAAGGGCGCACCGCTCCCCGCGCTGCCGGTCGTCAAGACCTTCGAAACCTACATCTATCAGGATCAGGACAAGCGCGATCCGTTCGAACCGGCGCCGCCGCAGGCCAATTCTCTGGACACGGCTGGACCGCACCCCGACCAGAACCGTCCGCGCGAACCGCTCGAGGCGTTTCCCCTCGACAGCCTGAAGATGGTGGGCACGATCGGTGCAAAGGGCAGTGTCGAAGCGCTGGTCAAGGATCCGCAGGGGGTGATTCACCAGGTTCACGTGGGGGACTACATGGGCCAGAACTACGGCCACGTTGCCCAAGTGACGCCCGGCGAGATTGATCTGGTGGAACTGGTGCCGAACGGTTCGGGCGGCTGGATGGAACGCGACGCGACCGTCGCACTGGGCGAAAAATGACGATTCATCGGGGGTTACGTTCATGATGACCAAACCTGCTCACTTCCTTGGCCGCAGCCACGGCGGCACAGCCCGACCCGAACGCGGATGGATGGCGTTGCTGGTGCTGCTGTTCCTGCTGGTGGCCGGACCGGCCTTGGCGGCCAACACGCTGCAGAGCGTCAGCGCATCGCCGTTGCCGGGTGGCAAGGTCCAGTTGACCCTCAGCTTTTCCGGCCCGGCCGTCGCGCCGCAGGCGTTCAGCACCAACACGCCGCCGCGCATCGCGATGGACTTCGCCGATACCAGCAATGGCCTGGCGCAGCGGTCATACAGCCTCGGGCAAGGTACGGCGCAATCGGTCAGCGCGGTGGAGGCCAATGGCCGGACCCGCGTCGTGGTGAACCTGAGCCAGCCTTCGCCCTATGTGACCAGCGTGCAGGGCAACCAGTTGCTGGTGACCATCGGCGACGGCATGGACAGCGCCACCGCGGTGGCGGATCCGCCACAAAGCCCCACGCTGGCGCCGGTACCGCCGCCGCCGCAATCGCAGCGGTCCTTGGCCGTGTCCACCGCGAATCCCGACAAGGCTGTCGCGATGGCGGGCAGCAATGTCATTACGGGCGTTGATTTCCAGCGTGGCGATCATGGTGGCGGCAAGTTGGTAATCGACTTCAGCCAGCCCGGCGCAGCGACCAGCATGCACACCAATGGCGACACCACCACGATCGACGTGGCGGGTGCCAGTCTGGCGGCGGCGCAGGCGCGCCGGCTGGATGTCACGAGTTATGCAACGCCGGTGCGCAGCGTCAATACCCATGCGGTACCGGGTGGTGCACGCATCGACGTGGACACGCGCGGCGTGGTGCAGACCGCGTCCTACCAGACCGGCAACCAGTACGTGGTCGAGTTCTCGCGGCCGACCTCCGGCGAAACCACTGCGCTCGGCGCGCCCAAACCCATCGTGTACAAGGGCAGCCGCGTCACCTTCAACTTCCAGGACATCCCGGTGCGTTCGGTGCTGCAGCTGCTGGCCGACGTGTCCAACCTCAACATCGTCGCGTCCGACAGCGTGCAGGGCAACGTCACCCTGCGGCTGGTCAACGTGCCGTGGGATCAGGCGCTGGACGTGATCCTGCGCGCCAAGGGTTTGGCCAAGCGTCAGAACGGCAACGTGGTCTGGGTGGCTCCGCAAACCGAGATCGCCAAGTACGAGGAAAACATCGCCGACGCGCGTGAAAAGCAACTCAACAGCGCGGAGTTGGTCACCGATTACATCCCGATCAACTACGGCAACGCGAAGCAGATCGCTGATCTGTTGACCTCGGGCGCCAAGGCGGGCAACGTTGGCGGTGGTGGCGGCGGCAGCAATTCCGAGCGTGGCTTCCTGTCGCAGCGTGGCAGCGTGTCCTACGACGACCGCACCAATACCCTGCTGGTCAACGACACGCCGGAAAAAGTGCAGGAAATCCGCCAGCTGGTGTCGGTGCTCGACCGTCCGGTCAAGCAGGTGCTGATCGAGTCGCGGCTGGTGATCGCAACCGACAACTTCACCCGTGAACTGGGCGCCAAGCTGGGTATCGGCGGCTTCCATCTCGGCACCAACAGCCGCCATGCGCAGGTTTTCGGTGGCGGCATCAACGACAACAACGGCACCGGTGTCGGCACGACCGAAACGAGCATCACCGACTACTGGAATGGGTTGCTCGGACAGGGCTCTGGCAGCGGCAGTGGCTCGAATACCGTGACGATCCCGTCCGGTCTCAACGTCAATCTGCCGTCCAGCACCGTAGGTTCCAGCGGTTTCGCGATCGGCATCCTCGGCCGCGACTATCTGCTCAATCTCGAATTGAGTGCCGCGCAACAGGAAGGCCGCAGCGAGACCATCTCGCAGCCGAAGGTGGTGACCGCCAACAATCAGGAAGCGACCATCCAGCAGGGCCAGCAGATCGGCTACCTGACTTTCCAGAACTCCGGCGCCGGTGGTGGCGCGGGTACGGCAACCGTGCAGTTCAAGAACGCCGTGCTGGAACTTGATGTTACCCCGACCATCACCTCCGACAACCGCGTCTTCATGAAGCTCAAGGTGATCAAGGACGCGATCAGCGCTCTGGTGCCGAATCCGGGCGGCGGTTTCGTGCCGCAGATCGACCATCGCGAAATCGACACTTCGGTGTTGGTCGACAACGGGCAAACGGTGGTGCTGGGTGGCGTGTACGAGTTCACCAACGAGCATGACGTGACCAAAGTGCCGTTCCTTGGGGACATCCCGATCCTCGGCGCATTGTTCCGCGACAAGAAGAACATCAACAACAAGGCCGAACTGCTGGTGTTCATCACGCCGCATATCCTGGGTCAGGAAACCACGGTCGAATGACCTGAGCGGCAAGTGGTTTGGCGTGAACGGCGCGGGCGATCCGCGCCGTTTGCTTTTCGGCGGCCAAAAGGCCGCGGCAAAACTTTTGCGGCGGACTGTGGTCTACTGGGCGAATGCAAACCGAGCCCTTCTCCGCACAGGCATCCGTGGCGGCACACGCTGCATCGCACATCGATGCTGAAACCGGCACGTTGCACGCCCGATTCCAGGCCCTGCGCGATGTACTGCAAACCGAAGTGATCGGCCAACCGGCGCTGGTCGACAGGTTGCTGATCGCGTTGCTGGCGGACGGACACCTGTTGGTGGAGGGTGCGCCGGGCCTTGCCAAGACCACCG